>OGXT01000134.1_pt1 | contig 92699 bp, 73 predicted proteins | sample 1576361 | NCBI WGS metagenome assembly OGXT01 (sample SAMEA3541514, study PRJEB24748) | human gut metagenome | biome: human gut; feature: human-associated habitat; material: faeces | place: China | collected 2012 | reverse complement strand
TGGCAATACGTTATTTTGAAGGACGCATTACTCCCTCCGAAGAAGAGATTCTTTTTCGGTTTGTGAATGATGTACCTTCTAATGAAAGAACGTTCCGTCGATGGGAGGAGGAATGGATGTTTTCCTATAAACAGGTTCCCGAAGTTTCGAATGAATGGAAACAGTTGCAACGCCGGATGCAGGTGCGGAGGTCGTTGGATGGTGCGTTTAGTACTAAACGCATGCAATTGCAGCGGTTTATCGTGGCCGCTACAATTGCATGCGTCCTATTATTGAGTGGAACATATGGTTTCTATCTTTATCAGAGAACGAAGATCGCCGATGACCTGTTTGCTTTAGAAACGGCTTATGGAGAAAAAAGCAAACTGATATTGGCGGATGGGACAGTTGTATGGTTGAATGCCGGTTCTTCTTTGCGGTATGCCGGTAATTTCAATGCTAAAAACAGGGAAGTCTTTTTAACCGGCGAAGCTTATTTCGAAGTGACAAAACAGTCCGGTGGTATTCCTTTTATGGTTAAAACGGATCAGTACAGTGTATTGGTGAAAGGAACGAAATTTAATGTATCTTCTTATCCCGAAGATATTTCTGTCAAAACAACATTATTGGAAGGCTCTATCGATATTTTATATAAAGGAAGACATATTCCGGTTGCACCGGGAGAATTGCTGAGTCTTGACAAACAAAATGGAAGTTTTTCCCGTCAGAGGGTTCAGGCATCTCAATATAAATCCTGGACAGAAGGGAGAGTTGAATATGATAAAATCACTCTCAATGAGCTGGCAGTCCGCCTATCCCGTAAATATGATGTTCAGATTCATTTGGGAGATGACTTGGAAAAAGATATGGCTTTCCGTGTATCACTTCGTAATGAAGAGACGGTCGGAGATGTCTTTCACGCTCTATCTGAAATTATTCCGATCCGTTATGAACGGCGGGGCCGAGATATTTATATTCGAAAACAATAGCGCAATTGTTAATATATTAAATCTAATTCTTTAATTTATTTATTTATTTATGTGTAGAAAATATGTAGGAAGGGCGTTAATCCTTGCCTTGATGCTTTCTGGGGTTACCTCTATGAAAGCACAGAAGATTACACGGCAATTTAAGAACGTCCCATTGAAAACTGTATTAGCAGAAGTTGAGAAAGAACTAAAGTATTCCATCATTTATAAAAAAGACGAGGTAAATGAACGGAAACAGATCACGCATAATTTTAATGATGCATCTTTGGAAGATGTACTGTCTGCTGTGTTGGATGACGGATTGTCTTATTCTGTCCAGGGCAAGATGATTGTGATTTCCAAGAAAGAAGCGGCGACTTCGTTTCTCATTCAACAGAAACAAATCAAGGTGAAAGGCGTAGTAAAAGATGAAAACGGGTTACCGGTTATCGGGGCAAATGTGGTGGAAAAGGGGATCGGAAACGGTACGGTCACAGATGCAGAAGGTAATTTTTCTTTGAGAGTATCGGCAAATGCGGTATTGAGTATTTCTTATATCGGTTTTTTACCGAGTGAAACGACTGTAAAGGAAGGTAAAACGATTTCCGTCATTTTACGTGAAGATGCGGAGGTGCTGGACGAAGTGGTTGTTGTCGGCTATGGAACACAGAAGAAAGCCAACCTGAGCGGGGCGGTAGAAACCGTTACGTCGAAAGCCTTGGAAAATCGTTCGACCAATAATGTTGCACTGGCTCTTCAGGGACTGGTTCCCAACTTGAGCGTTTCTCCTAACGGAGGACAGGCAAATGCCGAACCGTCTTTCAATATTCGTGGAGAAACCTCAATCAATGGTGGAAGCCCATTGATATTGATTGATGGAATCCCGACAAGTGCCGCTGATTTCGGACGTATGAACGCGATGGATATTGAAAACATCTCAGTCTTGAAAGATGCTTCTTCGGCTGCTATTTACGGGGCTCGTGCGTCGTTTGGAGTTATATTGATAACGACAAAAAAAGGTAAGGGCGAAAAGCTGACCATCCAGTTTAATAATAATTTCAATGCCCGGACGTTGACCAATATGCCCAAGGTAGTGAAAGATCCTTACATACAAGCAAGTTATAAAAAAGAGATGGGAAAACCCTGGTATGATTTGTACACGGATGAAGAATTGGATTATGCACAGAAATTGCTTGGGGATCCTTCATTGCCATCGACCATCCCCAGTTCATTGAATCCGAATAAATGGACTCATTTGGCTTCTAATGACTGGTTCGATGTTATCTTTGATAAAGTAGGGATGTCTCATCAGCATAATTTGAACATTTCGGGGGCGACGGATAAGGTCTCTTATTATCTGGGAACGGAGTATTATGCCGAAAATGGTATGCTGCATTATAATAAAGATCATTACAGTCGTTTTAATGTCAGAAGTAAGACGGAATATCGTCCGTTTGAATGGTTAACTGTCGGGAATAATACGGCATTGACTTATTACAAATATGACCGTCCTACAAATTTTGGAAGTTGGATGTATAGAATTGCAAATGAGAAGAATTCATTGGTACCGATCTATAATCCGGACGGCACTTATACCGAAGAAGGAGCTGCTTTGGTCGGAACATTGGTTGACGGAGGAGAAAGCACGACGAAAAGTTCAATGATCTATACGCAATTTTCGGCCGAAGCAGAATTAGTAAAAGATATTTGGAAATTGAAAGCCGATTTTACGGCAAAGCTGGACGATAAACGGGACGATATTTGGGATAGCGACCGTAATTTGTCGTATAGAGATGGACCAAACACACAGGCAAAATATTTAGGTTGGGAAAATTATGCCCAGAAAGGTGATGCCAGAACGGTTTATACATTGGTGAATCTTTATACTGATTTTCATAAGGAATTCAACAAACATTCAATCTCTGTTGTCGGAGGATACAGTCAGGAGTATGAAAACTATAACTACTTCACTGCCAAAAGGAAGGAATTAATCACAGATACATATCCTTCATTGCAGCTGGCTGATGGTGAGATGACAACGACGGAATATGAGACTGACTGGGCTATCAGGAGCGCGTTTTATCGGTTGAACTATATCTATGACAACAAATATATAGTTGAAACCAACGGACGCTATGACGGTTCCTCTCGTTTTCCGCATAAAGATCGTTTCGGATTTTTCCCCTCCGTTTCGGCCGCTTGGGTATTTTCGGAGGAAAGTTTCTTGAATTCGTGGGATTCATGGCTCAATCATGGGAAACTACGGTTTTCTTATGGCGCATTGGGTAATCAGAATGTAGGTTATTATTCTTATATTGCATCCATGTCTGCCGGAAAAGTAAACTATTTATTAAATGGTACGAAACCAATGGGGGTTTATAAACCGGGGCTTGTTTCGGACGCCTTGACTTGGGAAAAAGTCTATACGTTGAATGGCGGTATTGACTTGAATTTCCTTTCTAACCGTCTGGTTGTTTCTGGAGATGTGTACAGGCGCGATACAAAAGATATGTTGACAAAAGGGAAGACTTTGCCCAGCGTATTAGGGACAAGTGAACCTAAAGTGAATGCCGCCGACTTGAAAACACGTGGATGGGAAGTTTCTTTCTATTGGCGCGATCGTTTTAATCTCGCTTCGAAGCCGTTTAACTATAGTGCTCGTTTCATTTTGTCGGACAGTCGTTCTTGGATTACTCGTTTCGACAATCCGACACGTCAGCGGAACGACTATTATGTCGGTCAGGAATTAGGAGAGATCTGGGGGATGGTCACGGAAGGATTTTTCAAAGATCAAGAGGATATTGACAATCATGCAGACCAGTGGCAGGTCATGGCTTATCCGGGAGACCGTCCGTTGGAACCGGGAGATTTGAAATACAAAGATTTAAACGGCGACGGAAAAATTACTAAAGGTTCCAATACCGTGGATGATCCAGGAGACTTCAAGATAATCGGAAATTCTAGAAGCAGGTATTTATACGGTTTGGATCTGAACGCTGATTGGAACGGTTTCGATTTGCGTGTCCTGTTCCAAGGGGTTGGTAAAAGAGATTGGTATCCTTCCGGATATAGGTTTTTTGGTATCTATTTAGCTCCTTGGGGTAACGTATATGAAAATAATCTGGATCATTGGACACCCGAAAACCCCGATGCTTATTTTCCTCGGTTAAAATCCTATTTGGCAAACGGAAACGGAGATATGTCGACCGAACAGACTCGTTATCTGCAAAATGCGGCTTATCTACGTTTGAAAAATGTTACATTCGGGTATTCAGTCCCCAAAGCATTGCTTCAGAAAACCAAGTTGGAACATGTGAGAATATATTTCAGCGGGGAGAATTTATTTGAGGCAACACCCTTGTGTAGGAATTTTGATCCTGAACAATTGGATGATTCGACACATCCTTTGCAAAGGACTTTCTCAATCGGTTTAAATATTACATTATAAAAACAAAGATGATGATGAAGAAAATATATAAAAATTATATAGTTCTGTCGGTCATAATGCTGTTATGGGCTACAAGTTGCAATAATGACTTTATGGACCGGTTCCCGTCTACGGAAATTTCTCCTGAGGCATATTTTAAAACAGTAAAAGACTTGGAATTGTATACGAACACCTATTATAGAGATGGAGTTGTTCCTTATTTTCTCGATTATGTATGCGATAATTACGCTGCTTATGCGGATGTACATTCCAACAATAACTTGATTCGCGGTTCGATTAGCCCGGAAACTGTTTCAGGTTGGAGTGATTGGGGACGGTTGAGAAGCTATAACTTTTTCTTGGACAATGTACATAAGGTATCCGGGGATCCATTCGAAATCGCTCATTATATCGGATTAACACGTTTACTACGTGCGGAGTGGTATTATACTCAAGTGAAATGGTATAATGACCTGCCGTGGTATTCGACTGCCTTGTCCGATACGGATGAAGAGTTGCTTTACAAAGGGCGTGATCCGAGAACATTGGTGGTCGATTCCATTATGGCAGACTTGGATTATGCCGTAGAAAATATGTCGGAGGATATGGGTAACCGGACACAATTCAGTAAATGGTACGCTTTGGCTATACAAGCCCGCATTTGTTTGCATGAAGGTACTTTCAGGAAATATCATGATGAGTTGAATTTGCAGAATACAGCCTCTTTGTATTTGGAAAAAGCAGTAAAGGCGGCCTCGCAAATCATGCAATCTGGTAAGTTCTCTATCGATAAAAGAGGAGGGAAGGAACAGGCTTATCGGAATGTATTTACTAGCATGGATTTGTCCGGTTCACCGGAAATGATTTTGTATAAAGATTTTGATTTGACCGAACAGATAAGGCATGAAGCAGGAAAGTCGTCTTTCTCTTTTACATGTAACTTTAGCCGTAGTCTGATGGAATCGTATGAATATCTGACTGAAGAAGGGAAAGCGATACCGTTCACAAAGGTCGATGGATACCAGACGAAAGGATTTTTGGATGTGTTTGTTAACCGGGATCCCCGTTTTAGCCAGACATTTATGTATCCGGGATATATAAAGCCAGGAGATTCGGAACCGTTTCGTCCGAATTTGAATTTGGGAGGTTATCCCTGTATCAAATTTACAGCGAAGGAAGCAGATCCGCAATGTGATTTTTATACGGATCAACCTGTTTCCCGTTATGCGGAAATCCTGTTGATTTATGCGGAAGCAAAAGCTGAGTTGGGAGAATTGACGCAAGATGACATGGACCGTACAATTAACGAGATTCGTTCGAGAGTAGAAATGCCTAAGATTATCATATCGGAGATTATGAATGATTCGAATCTGAATGAACAATATCCGGGTATCACTGATAAGGCGTTATTGCAGATCCGACGTGAACGCAGAATCGAATTGGTCGGAGAGAATTTTCGCTGGGATGATTTGATGCGGTGGAAAGCCGGACATCTGGTTGAACAGGTACAGCAGGGTATTTATATCAAGGATTTTGGCTTGTTTGATTTTACAGGAGACGGTATCCCAGAAATAGGTGTGTTCAAAAATGAGGCAAGCAACACAGTCCCTGAAACAGAGCGAGGAGGATATACATTTTATTATTTGGAGAATAAGTCGGGAAATTTAAATACCTTTAGCTTATCAAATGAAAATAACGGTTATATCATAATGAACGGTGAGATTGGGACGCGCAAGTTTGAACAACCGAAGTATTATTATTGGCCGATTCCGCAAATGCAACGAGTATTGAATCCGAATTTGGAAGAGACGATCTTCTGGTAAAATGAAAAGATATGTGCCAAGATCGGAGTGAATGGAAACCGATTTTGGCACATCACCCTTTGTTCCGTAAAAATTATGATACGAAAATTACATGCTCTTTTGGGGGCTTTTTGTTTGTTCTTGTCCTGTTCGTACGAAAAGGCAGAGACGGTCTATCCGGCTTGGAAAGAAGGCGAAATGGAGATCCACCATATCTATACAGGACGAGGAGAGGCAAACTTTATGATCTTCCCGGATGGGACAACCATGTTGATTGACGTCGGCGATTGGGATCCGAAGGATTATTCGAAGATGTGCGAATTGCTGCCCGATTCTTCCAAACGGGCGGGTGAATGGGTGGCACGATATGTCGAACAGGTGAATCCGCATAGAGATGTTGTAGATTATCTGATGGTTTCGCATTTCCATAATGATCATACCGGTGATTCGACTAATCCGGTTCGTCGTACGGAAGGGCGTGATCCGGATTATGTCTTGACTGGTATTGCGGAAGCAGGTGAGACACTTCGTTTCGGAAAGGTGTTCGATCGGGGTTTCCCCGATTATGATTATCCGCTTCTGATTGTTGATCCGGATGTTGCGAACTATCGTGCTTTCTTGAAATGGCAGGCGGATCAGTTCGGGTTGCGACAAGAATCTTTTGAGGTGGGTGCGTGCGATCAGATAGCTTTGGTAAATAAACCCGAGGCTTACCACAGATTATTTTCTATCCGAAATTTGGCGGCAAATGGAGAAGTGTATACCGGACAGACGGGAAGGAACATTCGTTATTATGATTTGAATCCCCGGAATTGTTCCGATTATCAGAACGAGAACACAAAGAGCTTGGCTATTTGCATATCGTATGGTCCTTTCCGGTATTATACGGGGGGAGATATCAGTGGTAGTTTGTCGGATTCAATTGGTAATGTTGTGAATTTGGAAGAAAAGGTGGCGGAGGTATGCGGACCGGTGGATGTCTGTAAGGCTAACCATCATGCCTACAAAGACGCTATGACCGAAGGGTTTGTCAGGCAGATTCGTGCCCGCCATTATGTGATTCCGACATGGGATTACGAGCATACGCAACCGGAAGTCATCAGAAGGATGGTTTCGGGGGAATTGTATGCGGGAGAAAGAATAGTTTTTTCAACTTATATACCGGAAGCTTTGCGTAAAATTTATGTGAATGAGGATTGGATGCGTTCGGTTTGTCCGGAAAACGGGCATGTGGTGGTGAAGGTGTATGACAAGGGTCGTAAGTACAAGATATATGTATTGTCGATTGCTGATGAGAAACGGCAGGTAAAGTCTGTTTATGGACCGTATGAAAGTGGAATATATGAATAATTGTCAAATAATGTGGAGGTATGAAATTACTACGTGTGATAAAAATGAGGTATGTATTGATTTTATTTTTAAGTTGTGTTTTTCAAGTTCATGCAGAACGGGTTTTTGATATGGCGTCTTTCGGGATTGTTCCGAACGGGAAGAATCTATCTGCCAAGATGGAAAAGGCATTGAGTAAGATTCGTACACAGGCGAATGGTGATTCTGTTGTGATCCGTTTTTGTCCCGGGAGGTATGACTTTTATCCGGAAAAGGCTCTTTTGCGTGAATATTATATATCCAATCATGCCGAATACTATGGTGCGGAGAAGCCCCAAGATAATCCGTTACGTGTAGGAATTGCGTTGGAAGACTTCCGTTCATTGAGATTTGAGGGGAATGGTGCTCGATTTGTTTTTCATGATTGTATGTTGCCGATCTCTTTGGTACGTTCAAAGAATTGTACGCTTTGTGATTTCAGTATTGATTTTCATAAACCTTCGATTGCCCATGTTCGGATTTTGAAGAATGAAGGGACGCGAGGCATTACGTTCGAAGTTTTCCCCGAAACGGATTTCCGAATTACGCCGGATTCTGTATTGGAAACATACGGTTTGGGACGTTGGGGAATTCGTCCTTTTTATGCGACTGTTTTGGAGGGAGAAAGTAAACGGATTGCTTTTAATGTGGGGGATATGAGTTTTCCGAATCATTCTATGTCAAAAGTGGAGAATCGGATTGTCTATGCTCCCCAATGGCAAGATGAGCGATTAAAACCGGGGCATGTCCTATTGTTGCGGACTTGGGACCGGCCGGCTCCCGGTCTGTTTTTGTTCGATAGCTCGGATACAGAGCTTCAGAATATCTCGATTCATTATACGGAAGGGATGGGGGTATTGGCTCAACTTTGTGAAAATGTAGTTTTGGATGGCCTGAAAGTATGTTTTGACGGTAAACAACCATCCCGTTACATCACGACTTTGGTGGATGCTACCCATTTCTCGCATTGTCGAGGTAAAATTGTCTCTCGAGACGGATTTTATGAGAATATGGGCGATGATGCGATCAATGTACATGGAATTTATATGAAAGTGGAAAAGGTGATAGATTCATATACGGTTGTCGGACGTTTTATGTATGAACAGACGTGGGGGTTCGATTGGGGATTTCCGGAAGATGAGGTGCAGTTTGTATTGAGTGAGACGTCGGATATTGCCGGAGATGTGAATAAGATTGCAAAAATAGTTCCGATGAACAATAACGGACAAGTGAAAGGGGCACGTGAATTTGTAATTACTTTTGAAAACAAGATTGATAAAAAAGTACTTGAAGGGACGCCTTGTTGTATGGAAAATCTGACATGGACTCCGGAAGTTTATTTTATCGGTAATACGATACGTAATAACAGGGCGCGTGGTTCTCTGTTCACGACACCTCGAAAAGTGGTGGTGGAAAATAATCTATATGATCATGTATCGGGATCGGCCATTTTGATAAGTGGAGATTGTTCATATTGGTATGAAAGTGGAGCGTGTCGGGATGTCTTGATCCGTAAGAACCGATTTGTCAATGTACTGAGTTCTTTGTATGGGGAGGCTAACGCGGTGATTTCGATTTCGCCTCTCATAGAGAAACTATCCGATCAACAAGGTTACTATCATGGTGGCAAACAAGATGCTATTCGGATTATAGATAATGAATTTGAGGTGTTTGACGCTCCGATTCTTTATGCCAAATCGGTAGACGGGATTCTTTTTAAAGACAATGTAATCCGTACAAATACGGAATTCCCTCCCTTTCATTGGAATCGGGATCGTTTTCGCTTGGAACGGGTAGGAAAAAGTAGTTTGGAATAGGTTGATTGTTATGAAAAAATGTTTTTTTATTTAAATCTATCAATAATGTGTAAGGGAAAAATAATTAGTGTATGCTTGATGCTTTGCTCTTTAGGAATGCTTTCGGCACAAGATCGTGCAGATCGGCAAAATCTTGAGGACAAAGAGTCTTTTTCAATGATTGTACTCGGTGACCCGCAAAGTATGGTCAAATATGATATTAATCAACCGTTGTTCGAGTTGCAAACGGCATGGATTGAGGACAATATCGAACATCTTAATATTAAAGCCGTATTATGTACCGGTGACCTTGTCGAACAAAACGACTTGATTGTTCCTTCTAAAGGTAACGGTAATCAGACTTCTCGTCAGCAATGGGAATTTGTATCACGTGCTTTCAGTCGTCTTGACCATAAAGTACCTTATATTATTTCTACGGGAAACCATGATTATGGTTACAAATCTTCGGAGCATGGCATGAGTCATTTTTCCGAATACTTCAACGTCGAACGGAACAACAAATTGTTGGAATGTGCTGTAGCTACCTATTCTAACCGTATGGGATACTCATCATTAGAGAATGCCGCTTTTGAGTTTGATCATCCTAAATGGGGTAAAATTCTTATTGTATGCAATGAGTTTGCTCCTCGTGACGAGATTCTTGCGTGGACTCGACAATTGATATCAAGTGACAAATACAAAAATCATAAGGTAATTTACCTGACTCACTCCTTTTTGTTTCAACGGAGCGCGGAGCGCACAAAACAACTTTCTGACGGAAGGGAGGATTTTAACGCACTGGGAAGTATTAACCATGGTGAGGATATATGGAGAAAGCTTGTGGAACCGTCGAAGAATATCGTGCTTGTGATATGCGGACATACTGGAACGCTGGGAGGTTTTGAAGAATCGGTGGCTTATCGCAAGGATCAGAATATAGTAGGTCGTGATGTGCATCAGATGATGTTTAATGTACAGACTCTTGGTGGTGGATGGCAAGGGAATGGTAGTGATGGGTGGTTACGAATTCTTGAGTTTATGCCTGACGGGAAGACAATCAAAGTACGTACCTATTCACCGCTGTTTGGAATCTCTCCTGCTACTAAACATCTAGCACATCGAACAGAACTAATAGATCAGTTCGAGATGGTGGTTCCCGAATAGCTTGCAAAGCTCCGCCCCTCAGGAGGGGCGGAGTAGTGAATGACAATCAGTGTGATAGTCTTTATAAGCCGATGCAACCTTGAATGCCCAGCACGCCGCCGATGGCGGTGGCTACAGCAATGATGACTTTGATGATCGTTTTCCAGACGTTGTTTGATTTCTCGCTCATGATAAAATCGTTTTTAAAGATGAATAAAGTGAAAATAAGATACCCCGGAAGGGGCGTTTATAACTTCAGGTAAAAGATCATTCGATTTCCGGACGATCTCCTTCTTCGTTACTTTTGCCTGTCAGGTCTACATTGGTTTCTCCGGCTTTTAAGGCTTTCACTACCAGTTTGGCTGCCTTGCGGGTGGGCACGAGGTTGAATGTCGCTTCTTTCAGCAAGTTTATGAAACGCTTGCCGGGACTCCAGTTCACGTTCAGTTTCTTGATATGGATGGTAGGGTTATATTCCGCTGCCATTTCCGCTCCAGAGCTGTTGATGCTGATGGCGAAATCGCCCAGATCGCCCAACCGGATCTTCTGGCCGCCCAATAGTAGTTCGCGCATGCAGTCTACTGCCATTGTCAGGATGGCTACGATGTCGGCACGTTGGTATACGCAACCGTGACTGGCGATATGCTCGGAGAATTGGCTGATGTCCATTACTTCCGAATACTGGGCTGTGGCGTAAGCCTTCTTGGGTGCTTCCTTGTCTGCCGGTTTGCCACGCATTACAATACTGTAATTGATCATAGTTTTTAAATTTTTAATGATACATAAAATGTTTGATAACTCTCGGTTTACCGGTCCGGTAAGATTAATAATCTTTCACGTGCAAGGTTAGTAATTTTACTGGGTGAAGATTGCTAATCTTCTACCTTTTTCGTCCCGGCAGTTCAAAGATACGATAAGCGTCGCGCATAGTTACGCTTTACGGGATGATGCTACAGCAATAAGGACGTTTTTGCACGAAAATGCACGAAAACACATGAAAACAATAGGTTACATACTTGTTGGAATGTGACTATTTGAGTATCTTTGATTCAGATATTCAAAACACCACCCATTATGGAAAACTTCAAAATACGAGCTTACGGCATAGGCGAATTGGCCTGTTGTTATTTCCCGGACATTACTGTAGGGGCTGCTCGCCGCAAACTGATGTACTGGATCTCTCTGCAACCTGATTTGGTTGCTGCCCTTCGCGCGTCTGGCTTCAACGGTCGGGTGCGCAGCTTTCTTCCGGTCCAGGTGCGACTTATTGTGGAGGCGTTGGGAGAACCTTAGGAGGGATGCAGGGGGGGATCCGGCGATTCGATTCAAACGATTCAACGATTCAGTATCCCCTCACACACATGTATATGTGTACATTAATAATGCGCGCGTAAATATTAACGTACGCACCTGTGTGTAAGGGGTATGAATCGTTTGAATCGTTGAATCGTCCATCTTCCTTTTAGTTCTTTTTCCGGTAAGAACCTTTGTTTTCTCCGAAAACTATGCTACCTGCATTGCGAAGTCTTTTGAGCCAGGTGATCGCTGTGTTTGGGGGAATCCCCATCTCTTCAGCCTGCTGCACGAGGTCGCGGCGCAGGAACTCTTGCGGCATGGCGGCGAACAGGCGGTCGCGGTCGGCAGTGCTGCGGCTTCTCACCTCGGTACTTTCCAGAAAAGAGAGCACGTGGGTGGCATGGCAGTAGAGTGGTTCCACTAAAGCGAGCACGGCATGGAAATCGGCATCGGTGATGAAAAGATCCCAACGGGAGATGATGCCGTCTTTCAGGTTGTCCGGCACGGTGGATGCGTCAGGACTCGCCAGCGAGGGACTGTCGCGTTGGCGGAGTAACGCCACAATGGAGAGGATGCGGCAGGTGTTCACCGCCAGGCGCACCACCGAGCTGTTCATCTCGCTGCCGTTGGCGATGTGTGCCCGTTGGAACAGGTCGGCAAACAGGCGGTTGAACGTTTCTTTCTGCGTCTCGTCCAGTTGTAGGGTGTAGATGCCCCGGAGTTTCAGTTCATCGAGGTAAGCTTTCCATTCTTTCCCCATGCGGCGGAATTCCGATTCTACATCCGTTCCATCGTCGGTGAACTGGTCTACCCACTTATCCACACGGGGCATGTAGTAGAAGATATTGCGTGAGAACAAGCCGTTCTCTGCTGAAGGGATGAAAGGTTTCACTTGCATGGGAGTACCGCTCAGCAGGACAGACAGGTAGGTATGTTTCAGTTCCCGGTACTCCCGGTCCATGCGGCGGTTGTAAGCAATCGCGTCATGGTCGAACGCCTTGCGTAGCGTGTCACTCCAATGCCCATAGTCGGTGCCCAGGGCAGTGGAGACGGTGTCTGCCTCGCTCTCGCAGATCAGCCCTATTCCGTCGGAGTCCATGAGGTTTTGCAAGATACCCGTGGCACTGTTATTACCGGGAATCAGGAACATGCGGTTGGGTGGTATCACGGGTGGTTCGCAGTTTTTGCGCCCCTTGCCCAAGGCGTCATACTCCATTTTTTCGCTGCGGTATTGTTTCATCGCTTCAGCTACATGGGCGCGGATGGCATCGTGCACGGGTTCCGCTAGGAGGCGCACCCACGACAAGACCCGCTTACCTGAAGCGGATGGGGCGGTGACGAAAGTTTGCAGACAGGGCTGTTGCCATTTGCGGCTGTAGAGACAGCGTACTGATTGTGACAAGGTACTGCCCAGCACCGTGAAAGATCCCAGCAAAAGCGCGTCGTGTTGCCAGGGATTGTTACCGTAAGAGAGGATGCGTTGGAGAAACGAAGGCCACTTGTAGTCTTGCGGGAAGACGGGCAACGGAACATAGGGGTCGGAGTCGTGGCGCAGTTCTTCTTCGCCGGTTCCCTTCTCGCCCTCGACGGGCGCGCTGGGAAGTTCTTCTGCTTTCTTTTTTTCACTTGCGGAAACTGGGTTGGGACGCGGAGGCGCTAGCTGGACGCCGCCGCGGTCCGCCAAGTGGAAGGCTGTGCCCAAATGCACATTGTTGTACCCTGTGCGCAATGCGTTGGTAAATAACTTGTCCGCATGGCGGGCATCGTATTTGGAAGAAAAGGAACATAATGTATGGAAATCGGCACGTCCTGCTTCTCCGCAATCAGAGGCGATGGCGAAAGCTAATTGTACATATTCCCGGTAGGAGGGTGCAATGTCCGCGCCTGCTACTTTTACAGCTTCGACCAAGCGGTGCAGGTCGTCTGAAGGATTTGTCATGGTAAACAGTTTTTAGAATTAAAATTTAGTCTATAGTCTCTTCGGTACGCAACAGCGCATCGGCATCGTGGCATAGGAAGCAGGTGCGCACCAGGTCCTTGCCCGAGGGGTCCACCCCTTTGGCGGAATCTTTTCCTGCAGGATTGTAGAGCGTCTTCACATACGCCATAGCCCAATAGATGCTCTCGGAGGCACATCGTACGGGATCTTCCCCAGAGGGCACTTGGTAAGGCACGAATGCCTTCACGCCTAGTCCTCCGGGGCTGATGAAACAGAGTACGGGGCGCAGTGCCGGGTCGTCGAACAGGAGCTGTCGCATTTCCACCGCCTCGTCGGGTGTATCCAGGTGATCGATGTCAATAGGTAGTAGTCCTGATAACTTCGTCAGGTTCGCCGTGCTCCGGTAGGAAAACACGCCGCACGGTGTGACGTAGGGTAGGAGAGACTGTTTGGCGAGTCGTCGGTCCAGGGCGGAACGTACTTCGCGGGTGAGCTGTTGCAAACAATTGTTGGCGGTTATCATATGGTACACCTGTTCCACAGTCAGTGTACTGGCAGGTGTCGTGGTTGCCCGCAATAAAAGCCGCCCGTCCGCATTTTTTATCGGGGCGACGGGGGCGTTGAAATACGACATGCAAAATTCTTTTTTCATGCTATCAGATTTTTTTAGTGATACAATGAATTTCAAAAACGGAGGAAAGGTCGGCAGAATAAACCGGATAAACGGCGTTTTGTCCTCGCCAGGACAAAATAGGGGAGATTTAACATTTGAATACGAAATAGTTTTGTATTTTAGCAGAATAAATGGAATTACTTGACACATCGTAGTTTCAAATATGTTTTTCTGAGTCGTTCACGACGCTTTATGTGGTGGAACTGAAGTTGGGCCAATCCGCTGAAGCGGCGATGGAGCAGATTGATTTGAAGGAATATCCCGGACGCTTTGCCTTGTGCGGGCTGCCGGTAGTGAAAGTGGGTGTCAATTTTGATAGTGAGACACTCACATTGATAGATTGGAAGATAGAGAGTATTTGAAATATAAAATTTATAAATCATAGTAGATGAAAGAAACAGAAATGAAAGAAATTGCTTTGCAACTTACATTGCTTACGGCAGAGACTCTGAAGCGTATCGGTTATGCCGGACGAAGTTTGGAACGTGCCATCCATATTGGTCACGGAGCTTTTGGTAATGCCTAAGACGAACAACCTCATGTAAAGACCCCGTTGACCTTACATCAGTTCTTTCTGGCCAACCAATTGATAATGAGTTATTACAAAGAAAGAATCGAACATACTCGTTTCTCGTGCCCGTCTTTGAGCCTCCAGGCACAACAGGGATTGGAAAAATGGAAACAGGAAGCGGGTGGGTTGCTTGAACATGCTTTGAGATTCACACTGCCCTGTGCTGGAAAAGACTAAATCTCTCCTTTTTTTATTTTATCATGCAGCAATATATTAACAAATGCATCGTTATAGATGTAACTTGGACTAGAAGAACATATTTATATGGTCTGGGGTTGAACTAAAAGTCGTATATTTGCAACTTATTTGAAGAAAAACAAAATTATGAGATTGAAATTAGCTTCGGCAGTGTTGTTTATTATCTTAATGGGATCTTGCGCTGTCCCTAAAGATATTACTTATTTTCAAAAGGGGAACGATATAACAGCAGAGCAAATAGCTCAAATGAAGAATTATATTGATCCGATGATTAAGGTGGGAGATGTGTTAACTATTTCAGTATCTTCGACAGACCCTTTAGCTGTTGCTCCTTTTAATTTACCATTGGTATCTTTTGTTAAGGAAGGAGGGGTCATTTCTAATTCGACTGTGGGAGGTTCTGCTTCTGGTTCCAAAGATATTGCATCATCTCAGGCAATGCAAACATATACGGTAAATGCTTCTGGAATGATCAATTTTCCAGTGCTCGGTGAGCTGAAGATTTCTGATATGCGGAAGCAAGATGTTATAAATTTAATTCAGGATAAAATTCGGCAATATGTAAAAGATCCTATTGTAAACCTGAATATTATTAACTATAAGGTAACTGTACTGGGTGAAGTGAATAGACCCGGTAGTTATTCGATTGGAACAGATCGTGTTTCAATTCTGGATGCCTTAGGGTATGCTGGTGATATGACTATATTTGGAGACCGTAAAAATGTAAAAGTTATTCGGGATATTAATGGGGTAAAGCAAATTATAGTTTATGATGTGACAAGCAGTGATTTTTTGATTGACCCTGATTTCTATTTACAGCAAAATGATGTAGTATATGTGGAACCAAATGATAAGAGAAAGAAGAACTCCCGCTATAGTCAAACAGATCAATTCTCTCTTTCTATTGTTACCGCAATAGTGAGTGTATGTTCTACCGTGACAAGTATCGTTTTAGCAATAAGTAGAAGATAAATAACGTAATATTTATGGAAAATACAGAAGTAAAAGATACTCCTTTAAATTTGTTTAAAGGAATAAAGGAAGCTTTTCATTATTGGAAATGGTTCTTGATATCAGTAGTTGTTTGTGTAACATTGTCTGTTTTATATGTTTGGGTAACACAGCCTGTATATCAAGTAGATGCAAATGTATTAATAAAAACAGAGTCAGAGAAGGGGGGAGCCAGTGCTGCAATGTCTTCTATGCTACAAGGATTTTCTTTCGGAAGTTCTTTAGGTGTAGGTGGAGCATCTGTTGATGATGAATTATTGTTAATCAACTCATATACGCTACTTCGTCAATCAGTTGCAGAATTGGGACTTAATACCCGTTATACTTCAGGAGGTCTCTTTTCCAAGGTTGATTATTTTGGAGATTCTCCTTTTACTGTAACGTCTAAAGATAGCTTAGCTGAAACATTTACTAGCCAGATCACTTTTAAATTGAAGGTCGAATCTAATGGCTCTGTAAAAGTGAAAGCAAAGAAAGGGTGGTCAACGATAGGTGAAGTTACTTCAGCTACTTTTCCCATTGTTCTTAAAACGGATGGCTATGGTGATTTTCTAATAGAAAAAACATCTTACTTCGAGAAGAATCCTGTGAAGTCTATGAAAATTGTTTTCAGTGGGTATGATGTTGCTACGGAATCGTTAATGAAGGATTTGCTTGTCTCTATCAAAGAGAAAAAAGCAAATGGTATTAATTTGAGTATTGAAGAGACAAATGTTCGTAGAGGAAAAGCTCTTTTGAATACAATTATTCGTAAGTATAATGAAGAAGGCTTGAAAGATAAAAATATATCGGCAGAACGTTCGAGTGTTTTTTATGATCAACGCATTGCTATTAATGAAAGGGAACTGGATCAGATAGAAAGACGGTTGGAAGCGTATAAGATAGATAATAACTTAACGGATCTGGAAACAGAGGCTGAGATTTTATTGACAAAGAATGGTGATTTTAAGGAAAAGCTGATCGATTCAGAAATTCAGTTTGCTACAGTAAGTTTGATTGAAGATTTTCTTAAGGATCCTGCAAATAAATATGCTTTGGCTCCATTTAACTTGGGGGTAACGGAAAAAACAGCGTCTGAAGGTTTGCAGCAATATAATGATTATTTATTGGCACGTATCAGATTGTTGAATACGACAACTGAAGATAACCCGAATGTCCAACTTTTAAATGAACAGATAGAGATTATGCGTAATAACGTGTTGGAAACATTTAAGAGTATTAAGGCAGGTTTTAATTTTGCACGTCAAGATCTGGTAAAGCAGGAACGGGAGTTTCTCACTCGTATTAAAAAGATGCCAACTCAGGAAAGAGAGTTCTTGGATATTAAACGTCAGCAAATGATAAAATCAGAATTGTATTTATATTTGTTACAACAGAAAGAAGAGTCTGCTTTAAAATTAGCAACAACTATGGATAAAGCTAAGATCATTGATGAAGCTTATAGTTTAAGTGAGCCGGTGAAGCCTAATAAATTATTTATTTTTTCAATAGCATTGATATTGTCATTAGCTATTCCTATTATTATCTTGACAGGTAAGAGTCTAATGAAAGATCTGTAATATTTCCTCAGAAGTTTAATTAATGGAAAGTACTGGAGTTTTTTCAACAAGTAGAAATATAGATTATTGGATACTGATTCTATGTCTTTTTTTACTGGCGGCAGTAGGATATGGATTTCAGATAGCCCGTTTTGTTTTATTAGACTTAGTAGCATGTTATTTTTTATGTAAAAATATAAGGGAAGTAAGAAATTTTAAAATTCTTATTCCCTTAGCCGTTTTGTTGATACTGGGGACAAGAGTAGCAACAGGATATCAAATAACGCATATCGTACGTGATGTTGCATATTTTTTGTGCCCTATTTCGGCTTTCATTGTAGGACATTTTACATATAAATATATATCATTAAAAAAGTTCTTACTTGTTACTGTTTTATTCGGGACTATTTATTCCTTGATTTATTTTATGCAAATAACATTGGAGTTTAATACGTTATTTGTTGCGGATGCAGAGGATACACGTTATTCAATTGGGACAGGAACTCCTTCGCCAGTATTAGCTATAGTCATTGTTATTTTGGGTAAGCAATATTTGAAAGATTTTAAAATAAGTAATTTATATTGGTTCTTGTTTATTGGAATAAACTGTTTAACAATTTATTATTTTGCGTCACGTGTATATTATTTTACATTGCTTTTATTCCTGGTACCGTTACTTTATTATAACTTTATACAAAAATACAGGCGAATTGGGAATTATTTGTTTGTGATTATTTTGGCTGGATTGGTGAGTATTATTGCCGTTTTGCTGAATGGGAATAATTTCCTAGCAGAGAAGATGCGTAATTCTATAACAGAAATGTTTGTTCAATCATTTGATGATTATGATTCGGTTTTATACAATTGGCGAGCCTATGAACTGTTTGAAGCAATTAAAGCTTTTATGAGTGCAGATACATTTCATAAGATTATAGGTTTTGGCTTTGGAAAAACTATCTATTTGGAATATGGATTAATTATGCCTGGATTGACAATTAATGATATTCCAATATTTCATAATGGTTTTGCCTATTTATTGATAAAGACTGGTTTGATAGGGCTTATCCTCGTTTTATTGTTTTCTTGTATGTTGCTTTATAAGGGATATGTTTATTCAAAAGGGAATCCGGACTTGAAATTCGTCTTCTTTCTATTGTTTTCTGCCTTATTATCTTTTAACTTCTCAATGTTAGTTGTAAATGGCTTTTTCTCAGGTGAATCTTGTTATCTAATAGTATTGGCAGGCTATACATATTCTATGCTGAAAAATGAATATAAAAAGACGCAAAATGAAACAGTTTAGTATTATAATAGCTACATATAATGCTGCTGAGACATTGAATGCATGTCTGAACAGTATACGATCGCAAAAGGCAGAGGAGGTCGAGTTGATAGTCGTTGATGGAAATTCAGCGGATGCAACTCATGAGATAGTTCAGGAAAATATGGATATTATAGATATTTATATACATGAAAAAGACAAAGGAATTTATGATGCTTGGAATAAAGGTGTTAAGGCTTCCTGTGGAGAATGGATCTTGTTTATAGGAGCTGATGATATTTTGTGCCCGGATACTATTTCTTTTTACAAGGATGCATTAGCTAAAACGGATTGTACGAAAATTGATTATGTATCTGCCTGGGTAAATTATGTAGATTCTTCAGGACGTGTGTTCTGCCGATTGGGATCGGCATGGAATTGGAAAGATTTTTCAAAGGCTATGAATGTAGCTCATGTAGCTTCTTTGCATAATAGGCAATTGTTTGATGAAACAGGTCTTTTTAACCTTGAGTATAAAATATGTGCTGATTATGAATTTCTTGCGAGAAAGGAAAATCGTTTGAAAACTCTTTTTTTTGAGAAAGTAGTTGCACATATGAGAATGGGAGGTATAAGTTTAAGTGGAAAGGCTATTAAAGAAACTTGTAAAATTGCGAATGTTCATACAAAAAGAAGCTTATTCGGTCGAATAGCCTTAGCTTCAGAAAAGTATATGTACTATTATTTGTTTTTAATCAAAATAAGAATATGGAGGGTTTTTAAACATGCGTATATCTTTTTGGTTTGAAAAAATGATGAGGTTAAGAAATGCTCAGTTTTCATTATCAGAGAATATTACGGATTATACTTTGATATTGTTTATTATGCATTTATTTTTATGCAAAATAAGGGGGGTGTTTTATTCTTTATTTAGGGGAAGAGTATGTTTGAGCTTGTTTGTTGAAAGAGGTGTTTCCATGTCCTATTTTAGGAATATGGATTTAGGGAAAATGTTGTTAGTTGAAAAGGGAGCAGTTATATCTGCATTGGCTCCAAAATCACTTCGTATAGGAAATAATGTCAAAATTTCAGCCTATTCTAGTATTCATGTTTCTAAAAATTATCAGAATATTACAGGCTTTATCCATATCGGCAATAATGTTGGCATTGGAGAGTATGCTAATCTGGGAGGTGCTGGCGGTTTGGAGATAGGCGATAATTGTATTATAGGTGCTTATTTTTCTTGTCATCCAGAGAACCATAACTTTGAGGATAAATCAGTGTTGATTAAAAATCAGGGTGTTTCTCATAAAGGAATAGTAATAGGTAATAACTGTTGGATAGGGGCAAAAGTTACTATATTAGACGGAACAAAAGTCGGTAATTCGTGTGTTATAGCGGCAGGAGCTGTTGTAAAAGGCGAATTTCCAGATCATTGTGTAATAGGAGGAGTTCCTGCTAGAATACTTCGAAAATATTAAGTGGTCAATGAAGAAAGTTATATGTTTTCATTTGTATAATGATTATAGTGGAAGTCCACGAGTTTTATCTCTAGTTATTCGTGCCTTAGTAGAGAAAGGGTATCAGGTTGAGTTATATACTTCTAATACAGACGGATTTTTGACTGGACTAGAGGGGGTTGTCAATCATCTGTTTAGATATAAGTGGACAAAGAATAAAATAATAACTCTGTTATGGTTGTTATATGCTCAAACATATATGTTTTTCTCCTCATTGAAATATATCCATAAGAAGGATGTTTTGTTTTATGTAAATACAATTTGCCCTGTAGGGGCTGTATTTTCTGCTGCACTATGTAACATCCCAGTAATATATCATGTACATGAGAAATATGTTAATCCTAATATATTACATCATTTTTATGAATTAGTTTGGCGTCGATTTTCAACACAAACAATTTTTGTTTCTAAATATCTGCAAAAGCAATATTTAAAAAAAGAGATGAATTCTATAGTTGTCTATAATGCTCTTTCTGATGATTTTTTGAATAATTTAAAATCAAGAGAGCATAGAAGCAAACCTTATAATATTTTAATGATATGTTCTTTAAAGCGTTATAAGGGAATCGATGTTTTTGTAGAACTGGCTAAACGATTACCCCAATATCGTTTTACCTTAGTTGTAAATGGTTCAAAGGAAGAGACTGCTACTTTTTTTCAAAATATACCAGTAAATTTACATGTATATCCGGCACAAAAAAAGGTATTTGATTTTTTACATCAGGCCGATTTAGTTTTAAATTTATCTATTCCCTCACTTTGGATAGAAACATTTGGACTTACGCTACTGGAAGCAATGGCTATCGGTGTGCCCGTTATCGCTCCACCGATAGGCGGTCCTGTTGAGTTAGTAGAAAATAATTATAATGGTTTTTTAGTTGACTCCCGAGATATTGAGGCTGTAATTGAAAAAATTATATATATATTTGAATCAGGAGAATACGAAAGATTGTCGAAAAATGCAAAGAACAAATCTTTATTATTCAATCGTGCCGATATGATATATAAGATAGAAGCACAAATAAAAGAAATTTGAGATGAAAATAGCAATTTTAGGAACGAGAGGTATACCTAATAATTATGGAGGGTTTGAGCAGTTTGCTGAATGTGTATCGGTTTCATTAGTAAAAAGAGGGCATCAGGTAACTGTTTATAACCCACATTTTCATTATTATCAATCAGATACTTACAATGGTGTGATGATTCGGAAGATTTATAGTCCGGAGAAATCAATCGGGGCTTCTGCTAATTTTATTTATGATTATTTGTGTTTAAAGGATGCGCTGAAATTAGATTTTGATATCATATTGGAATGTGGATATCATAGTAATGCTCCTTCTTACTTTTTGATGGGACAACGTAAGTCCCCTATTCTAATAACCAACATGGATGGTTTAGAGTGGAAGAGAAGTAAGTGGAATCGTACTACTCGGTGGCTAATAAAAAGATTAGAAAAATTAGCCGTAAAAAAATCTCATTATTTGGTTTCTGATAATATAGGTATTCAACAGTATTATAAAAATGAATTTGGGGTAGATTCATGTTGTATAGCATATGGGGCAACACCAGTAGATGTATTTGATGAACAATGTATTAAGGCATATGGAATAACTCCAAATCATTATTTTATGCTGATAGCTCGTCTTGAGCCAGAGAATAATATAGAGCCTGTATTGGACGGTTATTTAATGTCTGGTTCAAAGTTGCCATTTCTTGTGATTGGCAATAACGACACACCATATGGAAGGTATCTGAAAAATAAATATGCTAATGAGAATATAAATTTTGTAGGTGGTTTATATCAAAAAGAAATATTGGATAGTCTGAGATATTATGCTAAAGCTTACTTTCATGGTCATTCTGTAGGTGGGACAAATCCGTCTCTTTTGGAAGCGATGGCAAGTAAAGCATTGATTGTTGCACATGATAATGTATTTAATAGGGCTGTCTTGAAAGGAAATGCTTTGTTTTTCTCAACAGATCGAGATGTTGTAAATGTTATAAATCAAATAGATGAATTCGAAGTCCGGAATTTTAAAGAAAATAATTATTTGTTAATTAAGAACGAATATTCATGGGAAAAAATAGCCTCAATGTATGAATCCTTATTTGAAGATGCATTAAAAAGGTTAGCGTTCGATAAAGTTTGAGTTTTGCATTAAATAGGAGTGCTCAGAAATAATATCAAACAAAAAACAGACACTAGGATTATTGCCTGTTTTTTTGTTTGATATTATTTTTACAGATTGAGATCAAGTCTTTTTCCTATTGATTTTTTATCAAAAAAATGAGTGCAAAAAAGTTCTTCAAGGTATTCTTGGGAGAATCTTTCATTTTCAGGATATAAAATTCTTTCATGATCTAATATTTCTTCGATAGTGAATTTAGAAGCTATAATTCTAAACGGATTACCTACCACAACTGCATATGGAGGTACATTTTTTGATATGACACTACAGGCACCGACTACAGCACCTCTACCTACGGTAACTCCGGATAATAATGTTACATTTGCTCCAAGCCATACGTCTTCTTCTACTATAACATCTTTTTCTGATTCGTTGATCCGGAGAATGGGTAACATAAAATGCGGTATACCTACAGTAGGAATATGATTACCGGTTATGACTGTTAATCCGGGGGCTGCACCTGAATATTTTTTCATAATAAATTTCCCGGTATACGTGATAATTTTAGAAAATCCCTGAATTCGTGTTTGATCATGCATGAATACATTTTGAGGATTGGAAATGTGTGCCGGCATAGAGATAGGGGACTCTTCAGATCTAAGTCCGAAATCTTGTTTTTTTTGTCCATTTAAATACAGAAAGCGCATTGTGTTTACGGCATCTTTAATTCTCAATATAGATGCAAATCTTTTCTTTAGATGTTTTTTTATTTTCTGATTCATATAATTCTATTATTTTATCCAAATACCTGAGGCTTTTTTACTTATAATTTTGTTTATCTGTGTCGTAAAAATGAGAGAGTAAATAATATTTATACATATCATAGAAAGTATGACACCTTTAGCTCCTATTCTATTTCCGAAGTAAAAGGCTAATGGTATATGAAATAATAATCCTATTATAACAACACTTGATTGTAATTTTACAGCTCCTATTCCATTAATCATAAAAACTTGAAGTGAATCCCATGAATTAATAATAATAAATAGGGCAATTATGGCTGTCATACTTATTGATATATCAATATCGTTTCCTATCCATATATGATAAACATAAGGTGATATAAGGACTAATATGATAATTCCTATAACAACGCTAATATATACATAGCACATTTTTTTATAGATATTACGCATCCATTGAAAATCTTTTAATGTATATGCATCGGTGAAAGCAGGCCATAAAGGAGTTAAAATAATATTAAATACCATAGCGGCTACACTTAGATATTTATATGCTATATTATATTCAGTTACAGCTTCAGGTCCTGCAATATTAGATATAATGATGTTTGTAGATTGATACAAAATAATTACTTGAATTTGGATAATGAAGAATTTTACTCCCATTCCAAATAACTCTTTTATCTTTTTTTTATCAATATATTTATATGAAGGTGCTATCTTTTTAAAATCTCCTTTATATAAATATATTGAAAAAATAAGCAGAATAATTATTGGTGGAGCAGATATTGCTATAGCTAGCCCTATGAGAGAAGGTGATAAAGTTTTAGTTAGTATATAAATAAAGATCAAAGATAATATTTGTCCGAGCATAATAAAAAGAGATGACATGGCAACTCTTTGGTAAGCAGAGACAACAGCACCTAATACATTAAAAAACATTTGAAGAAAAACAGATGCTGTTAAAATGTACATGACTTTTATTATATCTTCATTGTAATTGTGAGAAACGTTTAAAATAGCAGTCCAATTGATATGTGGTATAATAATTGAAATTAACATACAGACAGGTAAAAATATGACAATCATCATATAATATGTGGTTGATACAAGATATTTACCATTTAAATAATCCTTAGTGGCTAGTGATTGTGCTAACTTGTTTTTTAAACCAAGAGTGAAGCCTATATCAAAAAAGTTTAACCATAAAACGATGGATGACAATGTTAGCCATATTCCATATAACTCTTTATTTATATAGTCTAATGTTAATGGGACTAATAATAAAGAAGTACAGATACTGATCCCCTTGATTACAATAGATCCGGCAATATTTTTTTTAACTAAAGAAGAACGATTGTTTCCGGAGAAAAAACTATTGATATTTAGCTTCATATTATTGATAATTATGAGTTCAAAGATGATGTTGCAGTTATCTTTTCTTTATAGTTACTTATAGCCTGATCATATATCTTGTTCCAAAATTCTTCTCTTCTATCCCAATGAAAATAAGGTGCACATTCTAATACACCATCTGAAAGCTCCTTTAATAATTCTGGTGTTTGCATTATCTCATTCAATTTATTGGAGAAGTCTTTTATTACTTGTGCATAGGATTTTATAGGTATTTTGATACCGCATTTTTCACAAACTATGTCATGCATTCCACAATGGTCTAATGTTATAGTGGGTACTCCCATACTCATTGCTTCCCAAATAACAGTTGTGTTAGCTTCCCCAAGGCTTGTTATTATGTGTAGATGTGCTTGTGATAAAATTGTATAAACTTCTTTTCGAGCAACTTTTCCATGCCATTTGATTAGATGATTGACTCCTTTCTTTATCGCATATTGTTCCATTTCTTTTTTTATGAAGCCATCTCCTACCACGTGTAAAAGTAAATTATCCTGTTTTATGTTTTCTAAAGCTTTGATAATAATTATTATAGCTTTAAAATCATCAATTCTTCCAATCCATATCAGATTAATCACTTTTTCTTTAAACTTAGTATCTGATATTCTTTTGATTTCTTCGGTAATACCGTTTTCTGGTAACCATGTACTTTGAGCATGGTGGGATTTAAAAATGCATTGTTGATTTTCTGTAGTAGCTGTTAATAGCATATTACTGTTCTTTAACGCTTGTTTGACCCGGTATGAAGTTTTTAATTGAAATTTATTTAGAAATGTCCTAAGTAAGAAAAAAAACTTACCTCTCAGAGTATATGTTGCACGTAAAAGTTGAATAGGGTAGTTATTCATACCACCGATAGGTCCCCAGATATAAGGGAGTTTCAATTTCCATAAATAGCCGGGTTCTCTGTAGCCAATCGGGCCTAACAAGTGAACTAAATCGAAAATTTCGTTTTCTGTTAATTTTTTAGCGACTTTATAAGCCTCTTTATGCCAGTTTTGAAATGCAAAATAATAAGTGAAAGGTAGTATATGGCGCCTGTTGAGATAATTGAGGGCTATAGTTGTCTTACTATGGTGTACTGGTATAAAGTCTACGTTTTTTATTGGCGTTTTTATTTTGAATTCTTCTAATTCTGTAATATCCCCCATCTGTTCTCCAGAGATGCCGTATAAAACTGTTAATTTATGATATTTACTCATTCTGGTTATATAATTCCATGCTACGGCATATTCTGATCCGCGAGTAGGAGAAACACAGTAGGCCAATACTAGTATTTTTTTCATTTTATCAATTGTTATTTTACTAGTTTCTATGTAATAAATGAAAATAGGATGTTTAAAAGCTATATCTTTTACAAAGAAACTTCATTAATCTCAACAAAACAAATATTGAGATATAAATTTGATTTTATCATATTTGTTTAGTCTCTTAGTTAGTTGATTTTAAAGACTCTAATGCTTTTATTTTGTTGTATATTAATTGATTGATAAATGTATATCCTTTATTTGAGAGGTGTAATTCGTCATCTTTAAAATATGTTGTATTGTTTGACATTGTTGTCCAAATGTCAATATAATAGCATGATGGGTTAATTTCATGGAATTTATCCATGTATCTGTTTATCAAGGTGTATTGGTTGAATTTCTCTTTTCGAAGTGGACTAGGTTTGATAGATATAAGTAAGACAATAGTATTAGGTCTCCTTATTTTTAGTTCTTTCATAAGTCTTTTGAACTTTTTTATATAGGTATTCGCATCATATTTATACATATCATTATCTCCATAATAAAAAACAAAGTATGAAGGATTGTATTTGAATATACGATTTTCTTTTTCGTTTATAAGGTCATCGAGACAGGATCCGCTAATTCCTGTGTTAATTAATTGGTAAGAAGTGAAACTTTTTTCTAAGTCAGGCCAAAAAGCGACAGTAGAACTTCCTGTGAAGAGTATATCTACGATTTGAATATATGATGGTTCTTCAAATGTGATGGGTTCTTCGAGTTCTTCATCTATATTTATTTCTTTTGCACAGGAAACAAATATTGTAATAGTGAATAGCAAAATGAAGAATTTGAGTATATTCATATTCTATATATCCTTTACGTATTATCCCAATATATTTGTTTACAAATATATTATAAAAGTAACCAATTAGCGTATTGGCGGCGTGTTAATAATGTTGAATGGTGCTGAATAGCCTTTTTAAGCCTTTAGATGTTGATTATTTATTCTTTTAGAATAGTGTGTGTCTTTATTTTTCAATGAACAACCACTGCAATTTATACATTTATTACCTATATTTTTTTTATATAGCAATATTTGATATATTTTATATCCAACAATGATTATTGTGAATATTCCAATAAATATGATAGCTACTTCCTGCCACATAAGCCAATTAATTAATCAAATTAATAAACAAACTCCCCGTCTGATAAACCACAAATGAGACGATCCATGCTAAAACGCATGTGTACACAATTACAAATATTCCCCATTTCCATGATCCCGATTCATTGACGATGGCTGAGATCGTTGCGATACATGGGAAATAAATGAGAACAAACAGCATCAGGCTCAGAGCGATAAGTGGTGTAAAGACCGGATTGCCTTCTTCATCCAAATCTTGTTTTATACGTTCGGATAAAACCTGGCTATCTTCTTCATCTCCGGTGTACAGGACGCTTAACGTGCTGACTACGACTTCTTTTGCTGCCATACCGGTCAATAAGCTGACACTCATTTTCCAATCGAATCCTAATGGGTGAAGAACTGGCTGGATTGTTTGTCCTATCGTTCCGATATAAGAGTTCTTTTGATGCTCCATATTCTTTAACCGTTCCAACTCCGCAATTGTTTCCGTTTTTTCCTTCGAATCCAGTTCGGCATTTTCCACTTCTGCAATTTGCTTGTCGAATGCATCTCCCATCTCACTGTGGCGGGGGAAGTATCCCAGAAACCAGATGATAATGGAAGCGACTAAAATGACACCCCCCATTTTGTGGAGATACTGCTTCGCTTTTTCCCACATGTGGATCATAATCGACTTTGCAGTAGGCATTCGATAGGGGGGAAGTTCCATCACAAAAGGTACGTCTTCTTCTTTAAAAAGAAAACGTTTGAACAACCGTGCCATAACAACAGCCAGAAGAATACCGCAAACATATAATGACAGGAGAATGAAACTTGCGTTATTAGGGAAAAATGCACCAGCAAGTAACACATATACCGGTAAACGGGCACTGCAACTCATCAGCGGATTAACCAGCATGGTGATCATACGGCTATTGCGGCTTTCAATCGTACGGGAGGCCATAATAGCCGGCACATTACAACCGAATCCCATTACCAAAGGAATGAAAGATTTACCATGGAGTCCCATTTTGTGCATGATCTTATCCATAATGAAAGCAGCACGTGCCATATAACCTGAATCTTCCATGAATGAAATAAACAGATACAGTATCAGAATGTTAGGTAGAAAAACGATAACACCGCCGACACCGCCGATGATACCATCGACCAGCAAGTCTTTTAACGGACCTTCACTCATGTTTCCCCGTACAAAATTACCGATCCAGCTAACCAGATTCTCGATCCACTCCATAGGATAGGCTCCCAAACGGAATGTTGCCTCGAACATGATCCACATAAAGAGAATAAATATGGGGAATCCCAATACTTTATGTGTAACGAATAAGTCTATGATCTGAGTGCTGGTCGCTTCTTTTATTTTATTTTGCTCATAGGTTTCCCGTAGCGCACCGGAGATAAAACCGTAACGGGCATTGGTAAATGCTGTTTCACTGTCTTCCAATAATAACTCTTCTATCTGTACAACATTCCGGTCGCGTTCTTCTATGATTGTTTCGGAGCCGGATAATGTCTGGATAAAACGTTCTATTTCCGGGTCTCCTTCCAATAGCTTGATGGAGAGATAACGTTTGGAAAGGCTTTTTGCTACATTTCCGTTATGTTTTATGGCATGCCGTACATTTGTAATACCTTTTTCCAGTACTTCTCCATAATTTATATGGATATGACGGATAACAGGATCTTCTTCTTCATATACTTTTATAACCCGCTTGAAAAGGTCTTCAATACCAAAACCGGTCCTGCTGATTGTCGGAACAATCGGGGTACCTATCATCCGGGATAATGATTCGTAATCGAATTTATTTCCGGATCGCTCCAACTCGTCATACATATTCAAGGCGATGACAGACCGGACGTCCATATCGATGAGCTGACAGGTCAGATAAAGATTCCTTTCCAGGTTTGATGCATCCAGAACATTGATCACAACGTCCGGTTGTTCTTCGCTGAGATGCCTGCGGACATAAAGTTCTTCCGGAGTATAGGCCGATAAGGAATAAGTACCGGGTAAATCTACGATCCGGAATGTGTAACCGTCTTGCTGGAAGGTTCCCTCTTTGGCATCGACGGTAACTCCGCTGTAGTTGCCTACATGTTCGTGGGCTCCGGATGCAAAATTGAATAAAGATGTTTTTCCACAGTTGGGATTTCCGACCAGGGCTACGTTTATTGTTTTTCCTTTATGTATAGCAAGTGCCTGTAAATCTTCTGTTGAAGGTAGTATATAAGAGTCGGCGGAACGTTCTTCACTTTGTTGTGATATTTGTGCCTTTGCGTATTCGGCTGCGCTGATTACTTCAATCATTGCTGCATCATTCCGTCGCAAAGAAACGTCATAACCCATTACACGATAGTGGATAGGATCTTTCAGTGGAGCATTTTGTATAACGTCCACCTCTTTTCCCCTGATAAATCCCATTTCAATGATGCGTTTGCGGAATGCTCCGCGTCCCATCACCTTGACTATAACGCCTTTTTCACCTGTGTGAAGCTCTGATAATCTCATTTTCTTAAATTCTCGTACAAAGGTATGGCGAAATGCTTACATGATCAATACCAACTAATAGGTATTTTTTCCTAGTTTTGCATTGAATAAATAAAATAAGCGATATGCTGAATAAAATTATATTAAGCTTAGGTTCAAATCAAGATCAGGAAAAGAATATGGCGGAGGCGGTGCGTATATTGCGGAACCAGTTTGTTTCTATTGCCTTTTCAAATTCTGTATATACGGAGCCGATCGGATTAACGGGGTCTGCTCCTTTTTTGAATCGGGTGGCCGTTGCTTATACATCAGAACAGCCGGATGAAATAAAGCATTTGTTGAAACGTATAGAGTACAAACTGCAACGTATGCCTGACGATAAAAATTTCGGAATTGTTCCAATTGATATTGATCTGCTTCAATGGAATGAGTTGATTTTAAAACCGGACGATTTAAGAAGATATTATATAATAGAAGGAATCAGAGCTTTAGAAAATGAAGAATTTAAACAAATGAAATAGTGTAAATCCGATATAATAAATTATTATGATAAAATATGTAGTACTGATTTTGTTTCTGGTGTTGAAATTCTTTACGTTAGAGAACTGTTTTTTCTGGGATAACACTGCCGGGTATTCTATGCCGGCAAGTTATTTATTGGAAAATGGGTTTCTGTCTTTTGTCTATCCGGCCCAATATGTTGCAGAACCCCCTTTGGCTCATCTGTATCTGGCTCTTCTTTGGTCTTTATTCGGAAAAAGTTTGTTGGTAGCTCATTTATCTATAACTGTATTTTCATTGGGAGTGATCTGGCAAGTTTATCGCTTGTGTGAAAGGTTGGAGACGAAATATACACCTTATATATTTTTGTTGGTTTTATTGGAACCGGCACTTTCCACCCAAATGATTTTAATTTCTCCGGATGTCATCCTGTGTTTTTTTGCTTTGTTGAGTATCAATTTGATTTTGGATAACCGGCGGATTTGGTTGGCTGTATCTGCCATGTGCCTGGGATTGGTAAGTATTAGAGGGCTGGTTGTTTGTTCAGGATTGGGGCTGGGATATTTGCTGATAGAAAATGTTATTCATAAGAAATCTTTCAAAAATTCGTTCTTATATGTTTTCCCTGTATTTATACCGACTCTTTTGGCGATAGGCGGATGGTTTATATACCGGAAGGTGGAAACCGGATATTTTCTGTATCAACCCGGTTTTGGATATGAGGATCATCGGCAGTTAGCGACATTTGGGCAAATAGTTAAGAATATAGTAAGTTTGGCTGTAAGGATGTTGGATTCAGGGAGAATTGTTGTCTGGATTTTGCTATTTGTTTCAATCATTAAAATGGGGATAAAAAATTTCTTTCTTTATCTTTCCAAATCTCCGTTATCTCTCATTTATTTGAGTGTCTTATTTACTATGATGTTAGTTACAATTCCTGTAACAAACCCCTTTGGAGACCGATATTTTCTGGTTTTGTACATATTACTGGCATTAATCACTGCTCAGCTTTTGTTTAAAGTATATGAAACAAGGTCTGTGCGAATTTTATTGGTAGGGATGATTTGTATACTGGTCAGCGGAAATTTTTGGGTTTATTCGGAGAAGATGTCAAAGGCCTGGGATAGTGTATTATGCCATTTACCTTATTATTCATTGCGCCAAGAGATGATCGATTATTTGGAGAATGAACATATAGAGATTAATTCTGTAACAGCAGCATTTCCAATGGATGCATTGTTTGCAAATATGGATATAACTGATGATAACCGACGTTTTTCTTCTGCTGAGTTAGAAAATAGTCGTTATGTTTTATATTCGAATCTCTTTAATTGGGATGACGAACACATTGAAACAATTTACTCCCAATGGAAACTTCAGAAAGAATTGAAAAGTGGATTGATTTTTCTGCGTCTGTACATCCCTAGAGAGAAGGGAGAATAGCTTTTATTCTCCCTGGTTATAAATCAGTTTGTAAAGACGTTCTCCCTGTTGTCTGTTTGAGTAGGTAGGGAATAGTAACTCTTTTCTTTTTTCAATTAATTCGGGAGTCATTGGTTGCTTCATCAACCGTTTACACGTTTCTATCATTTCTTCAGGAGTGTTAGCGATATAACATAAAGCTTCCAAGCCACTGCCTGTGACCATTTCCTGGTTTACGATCGTGTGTCTTCCACCAAAAAGACTATTCAACAATTTGAGTTTTAACCCGGTATCCTGAAAAGTGATCAACATGTGTATCTGCGCCTCGTGAGTGAGATAGTCCATACGCTCGTTGGATGGATTGGCCTCGATTTTGATGTTGGGATAAGAAGCCGCTGCCTCTAACAACGTTGCCGGTGGATTCATACCTGCAATGATACAAGGATACTTTAACTTACAGAAGACATTTTTGATCAGATATAATGCGGCCAGTGTATTTTCTGTAACAGATAGTTTCCCATGATATAATACAAAATCAGACGATCCGCTCTTTACAGATATCTCATCATTGACATGGAAACTGGGCATATATTCAATTTTCTTTTTGGGAAAGACTTTCCTGAGATAGTTTGTATCAGTGATAGAAACGACCAACATCAGATCGGCATGTTTTAATATCTCCTGATACCGTTCAAACCTCCAAGCTTCAACCAGAAAGAAATATTTTTTGATCAGGTTTGTTTCTGCCTTAGCCAAGTGACGGTAATAATCGTGCTCGATATTACTTTCCCTGTATATTTTCATTCGTCCCTGTAGTTGGGGATGATTAATATAGTAGCAGGTATGCAATCCGTCGAATAAGATTGGATAATCGTTTTCGAGCAAATTCTTAAGTAATTCCGGGTCTTTACGGCTGAAAACATTGTATGGTAACAGAGTTATATTAGCTAATAGTCCGGTTTTCCGTTTGTAATAATATACTTTTTCACATAGAGACTCCAGTTCTTTGGAATGAGGGCGCTCATATTCAAAACAATGTAGAATAATTTTTACGCCGCACTTGTGTAAGGTCTGCATTTTGTAATACACATCAATAACTCCGCCATAATTAGCAGGCCAAGGGATATTGAAAGACACTATATTGATATATTTATCCATTGATTTCAACCTTTTCGAAGATTTGTATAAATTGTTTTGCTTGTTCTTTCCGTGAAAAACGGACTAACTTGCTTTTCTTTATGGAAGATGATGTATATCTTTTTTCTTTCCATTCCTGATAATACGATTTAAGAAAGTCACATACCTCATTCACATTCGTTGCGGCAAGGCCGGCATTCGCATCATTGATTGCTTCAGCCAGATAGCTTTCGTCACTCCGGACACAAAGTACTGGTTTTTCTACAGCCAGCGATTCAAAAAACTTTGTCGTCATAACACCTTTGGGACCGGAGTTTGCCGCACGGTTAGTCAATAACAGCAGTACGGAACTACTGTTCAGTATGGAAGGTATTTCTGACGCCGGAACATATCCTTTGAAATCCATAAAAGGGAGAATCTGGTATTTTTCAGCTTCTTCCGTAATGATTTTACGGGACGTTTCATCGACATACCAGTAGACACGGCATTTGTCGGGTGTCAATATATTACGGGCAGACAAAATACTTAATGCTTCAAAGAGCAGTCCCGGATCACGCATAGCTGTACTAAGTAGCCGTCCTGTATATGTTATAATGAACTTCTCCGTTTTCTTTTGTTCCGGATAAAATAGTTCCGGGTCGAACCCATTGTAAATCAATTCTACATTAGTGTTATACTGTTTCAATATATCTACATGCCAGGGAGAGATTGTTGTTACATAATCTGCTTTTTCTAATACCCGGTTTCTATCCCGTAGGCTTTTCCGTTTAAAGACAGATATGAATAATCTGTTTAATCCCAAGAGAGAGGGGAGAGAATGTGCAATAAACTCATCTCCTGTATATTGTTCAATGATGTCCCGTAAGTCAACGACCAGCGGTAGTTTATATTTAGTTGCAACTTTTAGTGCAGCCGGTAAGGGAAATGTCCGGAAACTACTACATAAAACTAAATCGATTTTATTGTTTTTGACCAGCTTCCGGGCTTCTTTGTACATTCGGATATCCTTATATCCGAAGCAAAGATCCAGTAAAAGTATACTGATCCATTGTAGTTTCCTGGTAAAAGGACTTTTGGCTGTATAATAATTAATGTATTCGGCCTCACATTGACTGGCAAGGAATGTAAATGTATTTTCCTCTACCATTTCAGTCAGAATGACAGGCTCCCATCCGTAATTTCTGAGATATTTGCATAAATATCCCATACGCGGTCCGAAAGCCGGCGGAAAGAGATCGCAAATAATCAGTACTTTTTTCATAGCAAATCAATAATATTTTTTGATGCGTTTCCAATTCCGTATTCTTGTATCTCTTTTTGTTCCGGTTGGTTTTCCAAGCAATGCAGGATACTTTCTTTTTCAGAACCGGCTATTTGGTTCCAACCTGCTTCAACAGTTTCGACCCATTCCGTTTCATCCCGTAGTGTAATACAAGGGGTATGATGAAAATATGCTTCTTTCTGTACGCCACCTGAATCCGTCAAAATGGTTGCCGCATGTTTTTCCAGCATGACCATATCGAGGAAGCTTACCGGCGGAATGATATGTATTCCTTCCCGGTTTTCAAGAGATTGTATCATACCATATTTTTCCAGACAATATCGAGTGCGGGGATGAAGTGGCAAAACGGTCGGAAAAGAAGAAGTTGATATTTCTTTTATGGCACTGATGATTCCTATTATCCGTTCCCGGTTATCTGTATTCTCTGCCCTGTGAACTGTACAAAGCCTGAATTGCCTGCTGTTGAGATTCAATTGATGCATGATTTGGGAAGAACTGTCTGCCAGTTTACCAAAAATCAATGCGGCATCATACATTACATCCCCGACATGATGGACTCCCTGTTGTATCCCTTCATTTGCCAGATGTTTGATGGCGGCGAAAGTCGGACAACATAGTAAGGTCGCTATATGATCGGTCAGGATACGGTTGATCTCTTCCGGCATTTGTTTGTTAAAGCTGCGAAGGCCGGCTTCAACATGAACTACCGGTATATGTAGTTTGGATGCGGCTAGTGCTCCAGCCAGTGTCGAGTTGGTATCACCGTAGACCAATACGTAATCAGGCCGCGTGTCGAGTAATATTTTTTCAATTTCAATCAGCATACGGCCGGTCATCTCTCCATGTGTCCCGTTTCCACATTGCAGTTGCCAGACGGGTTGAGGGATACTCATACTGTTGAAAAAGATATCGCTCATATTTGCATCATAATGCTGTCCCGTATGAAGAAGCAGTTCTTCAATCAGTCTCTCATTATTTTTGTTGTATTCCAGAATCGCCCGGCTTACCATGGCCGCTTTTACAAATTGAGGCCTGGCTCCGACAATAGTAACAATTTTCATTTTTTTGCAAGTTCGTTTAATAAATGGCTGTACAGTTTACGTAAATAACTGTCTGTATTTTCCTGTGCACTGGTATTATGCCATAAGAGAGTCAATTCCCCACCTGTATTTTTTACCTGTTCGATAAGATTCAGGCTATATGCTAATGCCTCTTCATAATTTAATCCCATATATTTTTTTTCTTCCAAAGTGCAATCCATAATTGTCAGCGGATGCAATAAGATAGAGGATAAGCGACGGGTGACCGGATTGATCCAGCGTACCGGATAACTAGTCCCTAACCTGAATCCGGCAACATCCGCATAACCCATGGTGAAGTCATCTGTTATGCCGGCCGCCTCCAGGTGTGTCATATCTTCCGGTTCACGGCTGGCAAGGAAATGATGGCGATTAAAGCGTATACTTCTCTCAACATTCTTTTCCAGCCATGTTTTTTCTTTTTTGATGAGGGTAGGAACTATACCTGCCTGGTAGCTGCTGTGCAGACCTATTGTTATATCATTGGATAATGCAGATTGTATCAGTTGAGATATATCTGTGTTGCGTAGGCTATAATGGGGCTTATCCTGTTTGCATTTGCCTCCACTGCGAACAAAAAGGATTGCCCGGCAGATATTTTTGCCCGTTTGTTCCCGTAACAAGTTATTTTGTTCGAATATCCAGGGAAATGTATAATACGGATCGTTTTCTACTGGTCCGCATTTTCCTTGGATAGACTGGATGATCCCCCTTTTATCCCGGATGGAACGGATAACCCCTTTCCATGTCCGGTAAAGAGTAGGAGAGTCCAAATCGTGTGTCAGATAGATATGTTGTATCTCTTTTGGAATTTCCGGTATGCGGAGTCCATATTGCCGTAACCATTTGCGTAAAAGTATACGGTATTCATCAACGATCGGACGATGGAGAAATCCTGCCCGGTAAGGTAAAGAATTCTTTCCCGGAAAACGTCCGTGCTCATCCCTTACATTTCGTTGGATGATTTCCTCATAGCGAGTGATGAGAAAGTAGGTACTGGCAATAATATCCGCATGAATAACTAACGTGTCGCCTATCTGTTCTACAAGGGGAGAACCGAATAGCAAGGGAGTTCCTTCTATTTCTTGAAGCGGTAATTCCGGAAGCGAAGATGCCGTTCCATATATATGATTGGTGAAAAAACCGGATGGAATGATCACAATACTGTAACGGTCATAATGTTTGCTATTGTTCGTATATCCGATAGCAGCCACAATCTCTTCGGAAATATCTTCCCCAAGAAGGAAACGTATTATATAATGTATAGCATGATTATTCATATCCGTTCTTTTATCTTTAACCAAGCTCTATATAATAAACTGAGATTTCCTCTGGTTATTGTGAAGAAGGGGGTTTGAATTGCTCCGAATTCACGGAAAAAACGTTCTACTCCCGGAATCATAGAACCTTCAAAGTCGAATATTGGCGTGTATTGGGAAACGTAGCGGATACATTCCCAAAGAAGTAAGCTATGCGCCCCCGATGCCCTTAATGCCGGGTCGCCGCCTCCGGCCAGATAATAAGCCGAACTTTCCTGCCAGGTAATAAATGCCACTGCATGTAATTTCCCTTTCTCGTCGTAGGCTCCCCATAAGTCGCCTTGGTTACGTTGACGGCAGGCGGTGATCAATTTTATTAATACGTCCTGTCTTTTAGGAGTGGAGAGATGTTGACGTTTAAACGTCATGGATTGTATTTTCAGAAAATCTTCAATAGAAATCCCTTTCCTGATTGTGATGAGAAATTTCTCTTTTGCTTTTGTAATATTCCGGCGGATATTGGGACTCATGTTCTCCCAAAGTGTATGTTCGTCCCGTATATTGTTCAGCAGGTACGTATAACGGGTTGTCTGTTTGTAACCTTCCCAGTAAAAAGGCAACCAGTCCGTTATCCCATAATTGAAATTTTGGAGGAAATGCGGATAGGATTTTAACACATCCGTAAACTCTTTGCATATTGCTTGCCGTTTTCCTAAAGTCCTGGTGTATTTGGTATCTTTGGATTCTGGAGCAAACCAGGGGCCCATTGTCTGGGTGTAAGGAGGCATTGATATGACTCCTCGGTGAGGAATATATACCGGTAAAGCTGCTAGTATTTTTCCTTTTTCTTCTGTTAGCAAAACTTCCCATTTGGTTTCGCCACAGGCGGCATCCAGCCACCAATCACGTGAAAAAAGAGGAAAGCTGTTTTCTGTATTGCATAACAGGCGGTATTTGTCTTTGTTTAGTTTATAGTTTACAGTTGACAGTTGACAGTTTTCTGAATTAGAATGTGTTTGTAAATCTGATATGTTATTCTTTTCAGTATGTAGCATATTCTATAATTATATATTAAACTGTCAACCGTCACTTGTCAACTATTACCTGGGTTACCCTTTCAATGCTTCGAATATCAATCCGGATAGCTCTTCTGCCAGTTCGGGGTTATCGCTGATGCATTGTTTGGCAGCATCGCGTCCCTGTCCCAGTTTTGTGTCGTTGTAGCTATACCAGGAACCGCTTTTCTTGATAATATTTAGCTCCGCACCCAAGTCTACGATCTCGCCAGCCTTGGAAATACCTTCGCCGAACATGATGTCGAACTCAGCTTTGCGGAAAGGAGGTGCAACCTTGTTCTTTACAACTTTCACACGTACCTGGTTACCTTTCATTTCATCACCATCTTTCAATGTTCCGATCTTGCGGATATCCAAACGAACTGATGCATAGAACTTCAATGCGTTACCACCGGTTGTTGTTTCCGGGTTACCGAACATGACACCGATCTTGTCACGCAACTGGTTGATAAAGATACAAGTCGTATTGGTCTTGTTGATCGCTCCGGTCAGCTTACGCAATGCCTGAGACATCAGACGAGCTTGCAAACCCATCTTGCTGTCACCCATATCGCCTTCGATTTCAGCCTTCGGAGTCAATGCTGCCACAGAGTCGATAACGATGATATCTACTGCAGAAGAACGGATCAGCTGTTCGGCGATTTCCAAAGCCTGTTCACCGTTATCCGGTTGAGAGATCCATAAGTTTTCTACATCGACACCCAGTTTTTCCGCATAGAAACGGTCGAAGGCATGTTCTGCATCGATAAATGCAGCAATACCACCGGCTTTCTGTGCTTCGGCAATAGCATGGATTGCCAGCGTTGTCTTACCGGATGATTCCGGACCGTATATCTCGATTACACGTCCTTTCGGGTAACCGCCTACGCCTAAAGCTGCGTTCAGGGCGATGGAACCTGTTGGAATAACTTCGATACTTTCAATGCTTTCGTCGCCCAGTTTCATGATAGAACCCTTTCCGTAGTTCTTCTCAATCTTATCCATTGCGGCGCGCAACGCTTTTAACTTGTCGGCATTAACAGCCGGCTTTCCTTCCGGGGTTTTTCCCTCTTCGAATAAATTGTCTTCTTTTGCCATCCCTTTTTATGAATTAAGGATTTGATTAGCATGGTCTTTTGTTTTCACCTCTTTCGGACCGATTATCTTCTCGATGATACCATCTTCGTTGATAATAAAGGTGGTACGGAGAGTCCCCATGTATGAACGTCCGTACAGTTTTTTTTCTGCCCATACGCCAAAAGCTTGTTGCAGGGCTGTGTCCGTGTCAGCGATCAGGTTGAAAGGCAGTTCCTGTTTGGCGATGAATCCCTGATGGGATTTTGCGCTGTCTTTACTAACCCCGACCACTTCGTAACCGGCTGCCTGTAATTCCTTGTAGCCGTCACGCAGGCTACAGGCTTCTGCCGTGCAACCGCTGGTGTTGTCTTTCGGGTAGAAGTAAAGTGCTAACTTCTTACCTTTAAAATCGCTGAGTCTTATTTCATTTCCGTTCTGATCAAGCCCCAATACGTCGGGTGCTTTGTCTCCTACTTGTAATGCCATATTATAATTCCAAATCTACATTAAACATTTCATGCCAGGGCAGTCCTTGTTCGTTCAACTCTTTCATGAACGGATCGGGATTGAATTCTTCCACGTTCCATACACCCGGTTTCTTCCAAACTCCCTGCATAAATAATTTGGCACCGATCATCGCCGGAACGCCGGTGGTATAACTTACACCCTGAGCGCCTGTTTCTTTGTAAGCTGCTTCGTGGCTACAGTTATTATATACATAGTAAGTTTGTTCTTTGCCATCTTTGATACCGCGGATACGGCAACCGATCGATGTTTCTCCCGTGTAATTCTCGCCCAGATCGCCCGGATTAGGCAATACGGCTTTCAGGAACTGGATCGGGACGATTTCCTGTCCGTTGTACATGACCGGATCGATGCGTGACATACCGATATTCTGTATCACCCGTAAATGAGTCAGGTATTCTTGTCCGAAAGTCATCCAGAAACGGGCACGCTTGATCGTCGGGAAGTTCTTTGTCAGACTTTCCAGCTCTTCATGGTACATCAGGTATGATTCACGAGGACCTACATTCGGGTAGTTCAACGGCTTATGTACCGATAACGGGTCAGTATCCTTCCATTCTCCGTCTTCATAGTATTTACCACGCTGAGTAATTTCACGGATATTGATTTCCGGGTTAAAGTTCGTAGCGAATGCCTTGTGATGGTCGCCGGCGTTGCAGTCGACGATATCCAGATACTGGATTTCATCGAAATGATGTTTCGCTGCATAAGCTGTATATACTCCCGTTACACCCGGATCGAATCCGCATCCCAGGATAGCCGTCAGACCCGCTTTTTCGAAACGGTCTTTATAGGCCCATTGCCAGCTATATTCATATTTTGCCTCGTCCAGCGGTTCGTAGTTGGCAGTGTCGAGATAGCTGACACCGTAAGCCAGGCAGGCATCCATGATGGAGAGGTCCTGATAAGGTAGAGCCAGGTTGACGACCAACTCGGGCTTGAAGTCATTAAACAATGCAACGAGCTCGTCCACGTTATCCGCATTGACCTGTGCTGTCTTCACCTTTACATTCTTAATATCGGCAGCAATATTGTCGCACTTGCTTTTCGTGCGGCTGGCCACCATGATATCGGTAAAAACATCAGCATTCATCGCGATCTTTTTAACAGCAACGGTGCTTACGCCCCCTGCACCAATAACTAATACTCTTCCCATTTACAAATAGAATTAATCTTGTTAATATACAGTTTACAAGGTTTTAAACCAAAGGACAAATATACGATTTATCTTTGAACATATAACAAAAGAGGCGAATTCATTTTAATAGTTCCCCGAATGTATTTACGATACTGTTTCATCATAAAGAAACAAGTGTTTCTACATAATGAAACAACTGTTCCATTACTATGAAACAGATTTTACCAAGGATGTGTTTTTATCATTGATTCGGAATCGGTTTTGCAGCGTTTGTGTCTTTTGTTGCATCTACTTAAGTATATAAACCATGTGCTTTTATACAGAATGGTTATTTCTTGTTGTCTGTGATTCCTATTTTGTAGCATTGTTTCAGAATAAGTTGTTTTTTATAGTTAAAGTATATATAAACGCTTGTAACTTATTGGGAACGCGTTATATTTGTAAATAGAATGCGTAGTTTTTATTCTTATTTAAGGATATGATCTTAAACCCGGCAACGGATATGTAGTCTAAACAGTAGAATAAATATATTAATGTAGAGGAGAAACGAATATGAAACCCATGAAATTAACATCTTTAGTGGTGATGCTTCTGGTCGGCTTCAGTGCCGCAGCCCAGGAGGAGTTCTTTGATGATGTGTATTTCTCTTCAAGTAAAGAAAAAAAGAAAGAAAAAACAGAAGAGAAGGTTATACAGCCCAAAAAAGAAAAAGCAACGGAGTCTTCATCTGCAATTGTATTGGCATCGGCTTCGGATTCACATCCGGCGTTTGATAAAGATAGAGATGTGGATGAATATAATCGTCGATATACATCTGTTGACGTTGAGGAACCTTATGATGAGGATCTGGACGAAGCGGACGGTACTTATATCGAAGAGTTACCTGATAATAATCAGAAAGTTACGAAGAAAGCGGAACGCCGTTCGGATAATGAATATACCGAACGTATCGTACGTTATCATTCACCGAGTAAGATCACGATTGCCGGTGCAGACCAAGTCGATCTGTATCTGAGTGACGGATATTACAGTTATGGTTATGATACCGATTACTCGGACGGTAATACCAATGTGAATGTAAATATAAACATGGGTAATAGTTGGGGATACTCTCCGTGGTATTCCGGCTGGTATGATCCCTGGTATTATAGTTACAATCCCTGGTACTCTTCCTGGTATGGTCCCCGTTGGGGATTCGGTTGGGGCTGGGGTGGCTTCTACGCCGGTTGGAGCAGTCCTTGGTACGGTCCGTCATGGAGCTATTACGGCCCGGGTTACTGGGGTGGTTATTACGGCGGATATTATGGAGGTTATTGGGGGCACCATCACCACCATTATTATTCCAGTCCGTACAATTACAGATCATCAGGACGTTCGACGTCAAGCCGCTATACAGCAGGAAGAGCATCTTCCAATCGCTACAGTTCCGGTTCAAGCAGGTCGTCGTCTTATAGAAGTTCCAACCGTGCAACATCTTTGAGAAGTGAAAGTAGTCGTACAAGTTCCAACAGAACGAGTTCGGATCGTTATTCGCGTCCTTCCACATCTTCATCTTCAACTAGAGGAGCAGCAAGCAGCATCCGTTCAAGCCGGGGAACAACTTCGAACCGGGTACAGTCGGAAGCAACAGTTCGTACACGTCCTTCCACTCGTAGTAGTTCAAGTGGTATAGGAAGTTCGTCGTCTCGTTCTTCGGGAATACAGTCTTCGCCAACAACCAGAAGCAGTTCTCCGCGTTATAATAGTAGTAGTCCTGCTACAACCAGAAGTCAGAGTACCTATTCTGCACCGTCAAGAAGCAGCAGTAGTAGTCGCAGTTCCGGTTCCTACAGTAGTGGTGGCGGAAGCAGTAGCCGTTCAAGTGGCGGTGGCGGCGGACGTTCATCCGGTGGACGTAGATAAATGAAATGAGATAATATTTAGTATAAGGGCCGGTATTCGTACTTGTGCCCTTATGTATTAATGTATTAGAAAAATAACAGAAACGATGAAAAGAATAACGTGCTTATTTATATCGGCATTTTTTCTAGCCGGTGGTATTGCATATGCACAGGGTGAAATGGATGCGTACAAAATGTCTCAGACTGATTTGAACGGAACTGCCCGTTATTTAGGTATGAGCGGAGCTTTTGGTGCATTAGGTGGTGATATATCGTCTATGTCTACTAATCCGGCAGGGTTGGGGATATATCGTAGTTCGGAAGTGGTGACTACGGTAAGTCTTTCCTCTATTAAAGCGAGCACGGACTGGAACGGCTCGAAGGTTGATAAGAACAAGACAAGATTCAACTTTGATAATATAGCTTATGTCGGTTATTTCCCGACGGGTAATGATGAAGGAATAGTTGGATGGAATATCGGGATTTCTTATAATCGGGTGAAGAGTTTCAACCGTTCTTACAGGATGAATGGATCGCAGCCTTTTTCGGTGGCTGATTATATAGCGGATCTCGCATTCGGGTATTCGGAAAAAGATTTGACTTATTCGAAAAATACGGGTTATGATCCATATAATCCTAATAGTGGGATGCCTTGGTTGCCTGTATTGGGATATAATGCAAATATTATTGATCCGGCTGGGGACGGAGTGTATCGGTCTGCTTTTGGTGGAGTACAAGAATCAGGCGAATGGGCTCCTTACAGTCCACAAAATGTGGATTTGATTGTGAATGAGAAAGGGTCGATCGGCCAATATAATATTTCATTTGCAACTAATATCTCTGATCGTTTCTTTTTGGGAGCTACTGTGGCCATAACTGATATGGATTATAATCTTACTACAAAATATCAGGAAGATTTTACTCAGAAAGATTTATTATGGTTGGATAATGGATTGTCGACTGACGGTACCGGCTATGCTTTTAATATCGGAGCAATAGTACGTCCGGTAGATTTCCTGAGGGTGGGGGTTGCTTATAATTCTCCTACCTGGTATAAATTGACGGATTATTTTCATGGTTCGGCGCAAGCTGTTATAAATGATGTGGAGATGAATGTGCAAAATACTCCGGATTATCAAGCGGGAGATTATCATTTTCGTACTCCTGACCGTTGGATATTCAGTGTCGCAGGTGTAGGTAAAAACTTTCTGATAAGTGCAGACTATGAGTTGACAAATTACAAGAGGATGAATTTAAGTGATTTGGATGGATTTGATTTGTCTGCAACCAATGATATCAAAAAAGATTTTGGAATGTCAGGAACTTTAAAAGTAGGTGCAGAATATAAGGTGACTCCTCAGTTCTCTGTTCGTGCTGGAGCTTTATGGAAGACTTCTCCGATGAAAGATCATTTAAAAGATGGAATTCCTCCGTTAAATGAAAAGGGAGAGTTTTATACTCAGGCAGTAGGTGTTGCTGGTACCATCCCTAATTATACAGTAGATAAAGGAACCAATTCCTATTCTATCGGTTTAGGCTATCGTTTTACTCCTAATTTCTACATGGACCTGGCTTGCGTTTATCGGGTGTATAAAGAAGATGCCTATGCTTTTTCTAGTACTTACCAGGCAGGGATTAGTAAGCTTGAAGAGTTGCTGGATAAGGGGGTAGTTGTTAAATCCGATCCAGCCTCATTAAAGACAAAAACAACGCAGGTTGCTTTAACTTTGGGGTATAAGTTCTAAAAATATAGTTTGTTACCAAATGTCCCCTGTTTGTACATAAAACGTACAGGCAGGGGACATTTTTGTATAAAAATAACAGAAATATTTGTCTGTTTAAAATACTTTTTGTTCTTTTGTTTTCGAAAACAAAATTGTCTAACATTTAAAACCTCATTGCCTATAGCATAAACATTACTCAAAGAAACTATAAAACATAGAAGTAATGAAGACTTTAAAATCGATGACCGACGAAGAACTGGTCGTCCTTTATGCGCAAGGTGATAATACTGCGTTTGATGTGTTGTTGAACCGTCATAAGAGCAGTATCCATTCCTACATTTACTTTATAGTCCGCAATAAAGAGTTAACAGAAGATATCTTTCAGGAGACTTTTGTTAAGGTGATCATGACTATTAAACAGGGCCGTTATACCGAAAACGGTAAGTTTAAAGCCTGGATTACACGTATTGCACATAATCTGATCATTGATAACTTCCGTCAGGAACGCAGTGAGAATACAGTGTCCAACGATGAGGTAGAAGTGGATCTGTTCAATAATATTAAACTTTGTGACGGAACGATTGAAGATAACATCGTGCGCCACCAGGTCCTGTCGGATGTGAAGAAGTTGGTGAAACATTTACCCGACAGCCAGCGTGAAGTACTGGAAATGCGTTATTACCAGGATCTGAGCTTTAAAGAAATTGCCGATATCACCGGTGTCAGCATTAATACGGCTTTGGGACGTATGCGTTATGCTATCCTGAACATGCGCCGTATGGCAGATGAGAACCGTATTGAGTTGTCTATGGCATAATCAGATAAAAATATTCTTCGGTTCATATAATAAGTAGAAAGTTCTCCCGTTTTATTATCAAACGATTAAAAAGGGGATGCCTATGAAGAGATTTTCTACTCAATGTATGGATGGATTGAAGGATAAAACTAAAAAGAACCGGAACGAGAAGAAGAGTACACCAAGCAGACAAACGCTTGATTTCCTGTCTCAGTTTGCACGGAGTTACCATGTGGAACCTGCGCTGCAACCGGAATTCGGTGGTTATGTGATGAACTAAGAAATTGAAGGAAAGAGGACACTTGCGCAGTGTTCTCTTTCTTTTTTTTGTACCTTTGCACAAAAGACTTGAAATTATGAAACATAAGATTGCTCCTTCTTTGCTGGCTGCCGATTTTCTGAACCTGCAAAAAGAGGTCGAAATGATAAATAACAGTGAGGCGGACTGGTTGCATATGGATATTATGGATGGTGTTTTCGTTCCGAATATCTCATTCGGTTTTCCGGTGCTGGATGCGGTAAAGCCCATCTTGAAGAAGCCGATGGATGTGCATCTGATGATTGTTGAACCCCAGAAGTTTGTCAAAGAGGTTGCTGAGGCTGGCGCTTATATGATGAATGTTCATTATGAGGCTTGTACCCATTTGCATCGTACCATCGGTGCGATAAAGGAAGCCGGCATGAAGGCGGCCGTTACCTTAAATCCGCATACGCCGATCAGCCTGCTGGAAGATATTATCCAGGATCTTGATATGGTATTGCTGATGTCGGTCAATCCCGGTTTCGGCGGACAACGTTTTATTGAACATTCGGTCAATAAAACGGCTCGTTTAAAAGAAATGATCCGGGCAAAAGGGTTGGATACTTTAATAGAAGTGGACGGTGGTGTGAATCTGGAAACCGGGAAGCGTTTGCTGGAAGCCGGTGCCGATGTGCTGGTTGCCGGTAGCTTTGTTTTCAGTTCTCCTGATCCGATACGAACGATAAAAGAATTGAAAGAAATGTAGAAAAGATAGATAACCAACCAAAACCGACCTTTGTATGATAATAAAAGAAATACAAAAGCGGCCGTTTATCAGGCCGCTTTTCATATGGATAACCGGAATCTTGTTGCAGGCCTTCTTCGATTGCAGCGTTGTCTCGCTGTTGTTGATTATCATTTCATTATTGGTTGTTGCGTTTTCTTATCTGATCCCGAAGGTAGAGTCCGAAAGCGGTAATTATGAATTGCGCTGGGTTTGGGGCGCGGTGTTTCTGTCCTTATTGCTTAGTCTTTCCATACAGCGGACAGCTTATTGGCAGGAGAGGGGAGATAGCAGTGAAACATCGCTTTTAATGGAACTGGGTGGGAAAGGACAGGAACGTTTGCTGGAGCCTTTTGAGCGACTGAATTTGTCGAAAGAGGAAAAGTCGGTGTTGGCCACTATTACCCTCGGCTATCGTAAAGAGATGGATCGCGAGGTGAGGAGGCGTTTTTCTGTTACGGGTGTAGCCCATTTGCTAGCTGTAAGCGGTTTTCATGTGGCTGTTGTTTGCGGATTCCTTTCTTTGCTGTTTTCTTTTTTACCAAAGAATAGTTTTTACAGTTGGCTGAGATACCTGTTGACGCTTTGTCTGCTTTGGAGTTTCGTGGTTATTACCGGGCTGGCTGCGTCGGCTGTACGGGCCGGTTTGATGCTGACACTTTATCTCACGGGGCGGGTACTCAGGCGAATGACTGACGGTTATAATACGTTGGCTGCTGCGGCTTTCTGTATGTTGGTGTTCAATCCGTTATATCTGTTTGATATTGGTTTTCAACTGAGTTATCTGGCTGTATTGTCTATTTTATATCTGCAACCTCGTCTGCAAAATCTTATTGTAGTGAGGAATCCGGTTATTGCGATACCCTGGGGATGGATTACGGTGACATTGGCTGCCCAGGCCGGGACAACCTTACTGTGTTTGTATTATTTCCGGCAGTTCTCGTTGGTTTTCCTGTGTACCAATTTACCTTTGACGTTCCTGGCTACCTTCCTTATTCCGGCCGGACTGATCTGGTTATTGCTTCCTGTAGGCATTCCGGGTTACGGATTATTACAATTATTTGTAGAGAAGCTAACGCATACATTGTTTTGGATTGTCGATGCCTTTAGCCGTGTAGAGGAGGCTGTCTTTTATGGGCGTATCGATTTACTATTGACCATATTGGGGTATGGTTCCATTTTTTCCTTCTTGTTATTTACGAAGACCAAACGTCCGGGAGTCCTTTTTGCCGGCTTGCTTCTATTGTTATTTATATTGTTTGATTTGCTTATTGAACGTTTTTTTACTGCGTAGAACGTAAAAAAGTAGTACCTTTGTCACTGTAAACAATGATAATATATGATTACAAAAATCATTCACGAAGAGAAAATTCAGAAAGCCAAGAAATACGTAGAGAAAGGCGAAAGTTTTGTTATTGTAACCCACGTTACTCCTGATGGTGACGCTCTCGGTTCTTCTTTGGGGTTGTACCATTTCCTTACTACTTACGGTAAAGACAATGTAACGGTTATTGTCCCGAATGAATTTCCGTCATTTTACAGATGGATGCCGGGGGCGAAAGATATTGTGATACATGAAAAGTATCCTGATTTTGCGGAACAGCTGATCCATGATGCAGATGTGATCTTCTGTCTGGATTTTAATGAACCCAAACGCATAGAGAAACTGGCGCCAGCGGTTATTGCATCGGAAGGGCGTAAGGTGATGATCGACCATCACTTGAATCCGGCTGACTTTTGCCGCGTAACAATGTCGTATCCGGAAATGTCATCAACGAGTGAGATGATTTTCCGTTTTATCTGTCGTATGGGGATGTTCGACCTAATGAGTAAAGAGGCGGCGGTATGTATTTATACCGGAATGATGACGGATACAGGTTCTTTTACCTATAACTCCAATAAACCGGAGATTTACACGATTGTCAGTGAGTTGATAAAGAAAGGTATAGACAAAGATCTGATATATCGTAAAGTATTCCAGGTGTATTCCGAATCCCGGTTACGGATGCAGGGATATGTTTTGTATGAAAAGATGAAGATTTATCCGGAACATCATGCGGCTTTGATAACTCTTTCAAAGGAGGAACTGGACCGGTTCCATTACAAAACAGGTGATACGGAAGGTTTTGTCAATATGCCGTTGAGCATCGAAGGAGTTACTTTTAGTGTCTTTATCCGTGAAGATAGGGATTACATTAAAGTATCTCTCCGGTCGGTAGGTGATTTCCCTTGCAATCAGTTTGCTTGTCAGTATTTTAATGGCGGTGGTCATAAAAATGCGTCAGGGGGAGAGTTTTTCGGCTCTTTGGAGGATGCTGTAGCTACGTTTGAGAAGGGATTAAAAGAATTTAATCCTAATAAAATAGAAGAAATAGAGAAACTTGCCTGAGATATGGCAGATATTATTTACATTTGTCGCTCATTTATACATTAAAGAATAACAGATGAAGAAAGGTTTTTATATCCTGATGATTTTGTGTGCAGCCCTAATGGTGGTGTCATGCGATAAAACGAAGTCGTACACTGAGAGGTTGAAGGATGAGAGGAAAGCGATTGATCGGTTGATTGATCATGAAGGATTTAAGATTCTTAAAAACTACCCGTCGGATGGCGTTTTTAAGGAAAATGAATTTGTGAAGTTGGATAATGATGTGTATCTGAATGTGATTGACTCAGGTAATGGAAATCGGGCAGTATTGGGCACAACTAAAGTTTTTTGTCGTTTCGAAGCTAAAGGAATCTTAGATTCTGATACTGCATATAACATGGTTAATAATCTGACTTATGGACCTGGATATTATGGCTTCCCTACAGAATTTGTATTTGGCTATAATGTTTACTCCGGGGAGAGTAGAAGTTATGATCCGGATTTATTTGTAGGTGAAGGGTTGGCTACAGCTTTATACCATGTAGGAGAAGGCGCTACTGTCAGAATGATTGTTCCATTTAAGAGAATGGGCGATTATTTCCAAAGCAGTTATGTTCCTGTTTATTTTAGTAAAGTAAAATATACATTCGAAAAATAATCTAACATACTTATGACTCTAATTAAATCTATTTCCGGTATTCGCGGTACAATAGGCGGAGCACCGGAAGACGGATTGAATCCGTTAGCCATTGTGAAGTTTGTAGCAGCTTATGCTACCTTCATCAGAAAAAACACGACAGTTACAACAAACAAAATCGTAGTAGGACGTGATGCCCGTATCTCCGGCCCGATGGTAAAACAGGTGGTTTTGGGTACGCTTACCGGTATGGGATTTGATGTGGTCGATATCGACCTGGCTACAACTCCGACTACTGAATTAGCCGTTGCTATGGAAGGCGCTTGCGGAGGTATTATCCTGACTGCAAGCCATAATCCGAAACAGTGGAATGCCTTGAAGTTATTGAACGAAAAAGGAGAGTTCCTGAATGCTGCCGAAGGTGCTGAAGTTTTGGATATTGCAGCTTCTGAAAGTTTTGAATTTGCCGATGTGGATCATTTGGGAAAAGTGATCGTCAATAATACATATAATCAGAAACATATCGAGAGTGTACTCAATCTTGACCTGGTGGATGTAGAAGCAATTAAAGCGGCTAACTTCCGGGTGGCTATTGATGCTGTAAACTCAGTGGGTGGTATTGTTTTGCCGGATTTACTTTATGCTTTGGGTGTGAAGGAAATCTTTAAACTGCATTGTGCGCCTCACGGAAACTTTTCTCATAATCCGGAACCTATTCCTGAAAACCTGACAGAGATTTCAGACCTGATGAAACATGCTAAAGCGGATGTCGGTTTTGTTGTCGATCCGGACGTAGACCGTTTGGCTATTATCTGTGAAGATGGTGAAATGTTTGGTGAAGAGTACACATTGGTGGCAGTAGCCGATTATATATTGAGTCATACGCCGGGTAATACGGTAAGTAACCTGAGTTCAAGCCGTGCGTTACGTGATGTAACCCGTGCTCATGGTTGCGAATATAATGCAGCTGCGGTAGGTGAAGTAAACGTTGTTACTAAGATGAAAGCGACAAACGCTGTGATTGGTGGTGAAGGTAACGGTGGTGTGATCTATCCGGCCAGCCATTACGGTCGTGATGCCTTGGTAGGCATTGCCTTGTTCCTGACTCATCTGGCAAAGAAGAAAATGAAAACAAGCGAATTACGTGCCAGCTATCCTCCGTATTTTATCTCCAAGCAGAAAGTACAGCTGACTCCGGAGATCGATGTGGATGCAATCCTGGCTAAGGTGAAAGAAAAATTTGCTCAGTATGATATCACTGATATCGATGGTGTAAAGATCGACTTCCCTGACAAATGGGTTCACCTCCGTAAAAGTAATACCGAACCGATCATCCGTATCTATTCCGAAGCTCACACCATGAAAGAAGCTGAAGAAATTGGCGGCGAGTTGATTGCGGTGATTAATGAGATGTGTAAGTAAAGATTGCAAATCATATAAATAAAAAGAGGGTGCTCACTAAAAGTGAAGCATCCTCTTTTGTGTTAAAAAACGATCTGAATAGAATGTAATTAGCGAATTTGTTACTTATCCTATTAAATATGCCATTTAATAGGAATAAATTAATTTTATACGTTAAAATAGAATCGGATGATTGTAAATGTCATAATATTTTAAGTCCTTTGTTAAAAAAGGAACTAGAAGTATGGAAATACAACGATCGACGCCATATGGGATATTGATAATCCTGATTACTGTTTTATTTAGTTGTTCATATTATCAGCATAAAGAAGATGCTGAGACGATTAGGACAGATTCTTTACTTTCTATTTATATAGACTCAATAGCCGTGAATCCATTAAAAGTGGTTTCGATATTGCGAGATAACCAGAGAAATGTATCGGACAGCTTAAACTATTATTATTTGCAGCAAACTATTTCCCGGTGTTATTACTTCGGCAACCGGATAGACTCTGCTTTCTTATTAACCGATGAAATACTGAGATATATTGAAAAGCAACCCGAAATGAATAATCGCTTGCGGAAGTTGTCAGGAGATACGTATAATAGTCGGGGAGTTTTCTTTCAGGAAATGAATCAATGGGATTCTGCTATTGTCTGTTTGCATAATGCTTCAGAAGCATTATTGCAGGCAAACGTTCAAAACCGTTTGCCTGCAATACATACCTATATTAATATGGCTGATAGTTATCAGCATAAGGGTGATTATGGATGGGCAGGTTTTTATTATCGCAAGGCATTGTTCCTCTCCGACTCTATTGGGATGGGCGATAAGATGAACTATTCGATTTATTCAGGACTAGCCAAATTATATTTGGAGTTGGAAAACTATCCTTTATCTGATTCTTATTTTAAAAAAGCAGAACAGTATTGGGATAAAGGGAATGAATATGAACAGTATTATTTTGCAAACTCCAGAGGTAACTATTATTATGTAACCAAAGAATACGATGATGCGTTAATTTGGTTTCAAAGGGCTAATACGATTGTTGCAGACTTTTCTCAACCTATTTACCGGAGTATAGTAGAAGGGAATATCGGTGAAATATATTTATTGAAGGAGCAGCCTGATTCTGCCCGTCTTTATCTGGAACGATCGGTAGCATCCTTCGGGCAAACGGTTTTGCAACAACCTGGTACAAAGTTTTATATAGATGGTTTGTTTGCTTCTCTGGCGCTACAGGAGAATAATTTGCAGGAAGCAGCCCGTTTACTGGAACAACCCTATGATACACTCCACACCGATCTTTTGTATCAATACTATCATCATAAACGCCTAGAAGAGTTATACCGGAAAAAGAAAGATTATGCAAAAGCTTATAATTACAGAAAAAAGGCCGATCTGTGTGGAGATTCTATACGAAATATGAAGACCGAAAATAGTATTCGCGAAACAGATTTCCGTTATCGGCAAGATACTATTCTTTTGAAGAAGAATATCAGTATCACCCGAGCAGAAGCCAAAGCGTATCAGTGGAAGTGGATTGCCTGGATAGTCGGACTTGGATTTATTGTGGTTGTTTTGTTGATGGTTTGTGTGGTATTTTATTTCCGCCGTAAAAAGGAGCTGCGATACAAACAGCAGAAGGAAACAATAATCCAACTGCGTATGGCGGTTGTCAGAAATCGTATTGCCCCACATTATATATTTAATGTACTGAATTCAGTGATGCCTATTTTTCGCCGTTATGAGGAGCTTTCCGAACCTGTAAATTTGCTGATTGATGTATTGAGAGGCGATTTGCTTTCGTCAGAACAACTGGCGGTTTCGTTGGAAAAAGAAATTAGCTTTGTAAGAAAGTATCTGAAATTGAAAATGTTGGGTGATTCGAATAGTATCCGTGTAGAATGGTGTATTTCAGCCGATGTATCTTTGGATACATTGATACCTTCAATGTTCATCCAGATACCTGTGGAGAATGCAGTCAAGTATGCTTTTAATGCCGATTGTCAGACCCCCATTATCTTTATAGGAATTGAGGTCAAAGATGAGGAACTTCATATTAAGATTAAAGATAACGGCATTGGCTATAATTTTGGAGCACATGTTGGAGATGAAAGAAGTACAGGGCAGGGTCTTAAAATATTATACCGCACAACAGAACTTTTGAATACTCATAATATACGAAAGATGAAATTTTCAATTCAAAACCAACAATCTTCCTTACGAGAAGATCATGGAACCTGCGTTTCATTAATTGTTCCACTTAATTACAACTTTGCTTTATGAATACAAATGAGATTATGACTATTATTGTTGATGATGAACCGACTTGCATAAAAAGTCTGGCAAACGACTTATCACGTTTTTCCGATATACATATTGTGGTTACCTGCACTTCTCCTGATAATGCTGCTCGTGAAATAGTCCGTCTTCAACCGGATTTACTTTTTCTTGATGTTGAGATGCCCGGTATGTCTGGCCTGGAACTTTTAAGCCGTATTCAATCAGATATTCATTCAGATATGCATGTCGTTTTTTATACAGCTTATGATAAATACCTTTTGGATGCCATCCGTGCTTCTGCTTTTGATTATTTGTTGAAACCATATAAATTGAAAGAGCTGGATGATTTGATAACCCGGTATCGTTCCCATATTGCCCAAAGTGATAAAGTGAATATTGAGCAGTCTTTGCGTAGAATGTTATTATATAATAATAAATTAGCTGTCCAGACTGTTTCTGGATTAGTTCTGGTAAAATGTGAAGATATTCTTCTTTTCCTATACCAGAAAGAGCAACGTTGTTGGCAAATGATGCTTGTGCCTGACCGCAAACTTTATAAACTCCGCATGAGTACTACTGCAAAAGACTTGTTAGGTATTAATCCTTCATTCGTACAGATCAGTCAGGATTGCATCGTAAATCTTAACTATTTATGTACGATAGAAAATGTAACACTGAAGTGCGGATTGTATCCACCGTTTACAGATATTGATTTAACGGTGTCGCAGAGGTATTACAGAAGACTAAGAGATGTGTTGGATATATTGTGAATTTATTAAAATTAGTGTATTTATGAATGAATTGGTGTCGCTTATCACAGTGATCTGTTAGATAATCGTTGTTAGCATATTTCCGAAATTTGAGTGTCTTTTTATTAAATACATTTGTCTGTAAACAATGCATAAAATGCATTAGATTGTAAGGGGCAGATAATTTACTAAAATTACATAGAATATGAAAAAAAGGTACACTCGTAGATTTGCTGTTATGATGTGGTTAAGTTTAATCGGTCTTTTACCGATGATGGCCCAAGTAACAAAACCCATAGAGATTAAATCTATGGAACAATTGCAGGAAGTATTATCATCACCTCGATTAAGAAGTGATGCAGTAACAGATCTACCTATTACTGCAAATGGAATACTAGTTGATAAAAACGTATCGGTGAATGCCGGTTCATATAGAATGCATGGTGGCCCCTTAATTCGGGCCGAAGGCTATACCGGTATTCTTCTTACTGTAAAAGCCGGTGGAAATATTGCGATTGAAAACACGATTGATGGAGCAAATATTGATGCTCAAAATATGCCATTGATCCAAATCGAGAAAGAGGGGATATTGTCTCTAGAGAAAGATGGGGTTTTCAAGAATAATAAAGGAATAGAGCATGCATTATGTCTCCTGAATTATGGACTCTTTAATTTAAATGGAGGAACAATAACAGGAAATTTGGGTGGTGGAAATCATGTTATAGCTAATTTTGGTGTAGCGAATTTGAACAGCGGACAAATAGTAAAGAATGAAGCTTCCGGTTCCGTTTATGTAGGTAGCCCTGGTACTGTTTCTCTGAATTCATCAAATGTTACTCTTAATGGAACAGATGCAACTCTATTTGTGGAGCGGGGTTCTCCTTTGAAATTAACATCTTCTCTAAAATATGAAATTACAATTGAAACTGTAATGGACGAAGGCGACATTGTAGTTGTCGGATCAGGTAATTATCGCTTGACAGAAAATGATCTTGCAAAGATGATTCATAAAAGTACCCAGCATCCGGACTTGGTTTTTAAATTGGAAAACAACCAGGTGATATTATCTAAACCTTCTTCTGGAACGGGGGAAATAACTACACCGGAAGAGCTGCAGGATGCGATTAATAAAGCGCCAGGCACAGTAAATAATCCCACAGTAATAGAAATTAAAGGTGATATAACATTGACCAAAACCATCGAAATAACCAATAAATATGTTATTTTGACAGGTGGAACTATTTCAAATGGAATTACAACTGATCCAGCGACTTTGTTTAAAATCAATTCCGGCCAATTAATTTTCCAGAAGATTACTATTGACGGAGGGAACACAGGTCCTGCTATGCCATATCATATGTCTTGCCTCGTTAATTTACAAGGCGGAACAGTAATTATGAATGAAGGGGCTATATTGACCGGAGCTGGTCTAACTGGTGATGTTTCTGCCGTTTGGATATTCAAGGGGGAATTCATTATGAATGGTGGACAAATCACTAAGAACTATTTCTATGGTGGTTTATCTATGGCCAGTGTCGTTAGTATTTATGACGGAAGTTTCACAATGAATGGTGGTGAGATATTTAATAATGTAGGAAGCGATTATTATATTGTAGGATTGTTCGGCTATTCCAGCAAAGTGAAGTTTGTATTTAATGGAGGAATGATTTATCAAAATACAGGAGGATACCTTCGTTTAGCCACAGGTGACTTTATTATAGATAAAAACACTCCGGATCAGTTTATTAGAGATGCAATTCAAATTCAGAATGAGAGTGTAATTTACATAAAACAAAGATTACTTTTTACTCTTACCATACAATTTAATGTAAATTGGACTATCCCTGATAATTTTGTATTAGCCAGAGGATATTCCGGCTATCAGATTACCGAAGATGATTTAAAGAAAATCAAGCTACCAGACGGTTATACTTTGGTTTTATCGAATAATACTATAATTATTAAGAAATCTGGTAGTAGTGGTGAAATTACGGATGTAGACGGACTTCAGGCTGCTATTGATGCAGCTTCGGTTGGCTCTATTGATAATCCTACATTAATAACAATCAATAAGTCGTTTGCTATTACAAAAACTATTCTGATTAAAAAGAAGCATATAAAGTTAACCGGAGAAACTTTGACAGCCGGAGTTACTACAGCAAATTACTGCCGTATGTTTGATGTGATGGATGGTGGGGCACTGATTTTGGAAAAAATTACTTTGGATGGTAAGTTTGGCAGTTATTGTTCTTTTGCCCGGGTAGATGCTTCTTCTTCGTTTATCATGCATAGTCAGGCTATTTTACAGAGTGCACAAAGTGGTGAAAATTGGCTTTCATTAGAGATTGCAGGCAGTTTTGTTATGGACGGAGGAACTATTCGTAACAATGTAGGTAATAAATGTCCTGTTATTTATTTGGCTCCGACTAGCAAATGGACTTATACCGGTGGAAATATTATCGATAATAAGTCGACTGTAGATAACGCTGTATATTCAATAGTAACCTCTTTGGGACAAGCTACGCTGAAAACATGCGAGATTATAGGCAATTCAGGTATTGCTATTTTATGTGGTGGGTCAATAAATATTGATGGTGCAAGTTTCTCTCAGAATACTTGTGCTTTAGGATTATCCAGTAAAGGTACTGTCTATGTAAAGAATAATAGGGGATTAAATGATCAGGTTTATTATTTATCGGAATCAGGTACTAACTATTTGGCTATTCAATCATCTCTTGTTGCAGATATAAATATTAATGTGGTCTCAACGGTTGTGAAAGAAGGATTTGTTTTGGCTAAAGGTTCCGGTTATACCCTTACCGAATCAGATTTGAAAAGATTTGTTTTAACTTCTGCTTTAGCAAAGAATTGGATTGTGAAATTAGTTGATAATACGGTTGTTTTATCAAAAGAAGGCTCATCATCCGATATCGATACTCAAGAGAAGCTTCAGGCAGCCATCGATGCATCCAAAGGAACAGCAAGTGCGCCGGCAACAATCACTATCTCTAAAGAAATATTGATTTATCGTTCTATTCTGATCAGGAATAAATATGTGAAACTGACAGGTGGTATCTTAAAGAATGCAGCCAGTGCCGATTTGCGTATGTTTGATGTTGGTTCAGGCTATCTTGGATTGACTAATATTATTTTAGACGGTAATAAGAAAAATGCAACAGGTTATTGTACCTTGATCGAAATGAACGGTGGAAGTTGTGAGTTATTGGAGGGAACAACCTTGACAAATGCACTGGCTAGGGGAGGTAGTGATGCCGTTGTTTCTATAGCCCATGGTTCTTTGGCTTTTAAAGCTGGTTCTATATCAGGAAATACAAGTGAAGGCGGAGATGTTATCTGGGTGAGCGGATCAGGAAACTTTTCAATGACAGGAGGTTCAGTTACCGGAAATAATAATAGCGGACGATATATTATGGCCGCAATTGAAATGACTTATGGAGTAATGAACTTATCCGGCGGTTCTATTGGCAATAATAGTGGTAACCGGTATGGTTTGTATGTGACTAAACCTTTTACGTTAGGTGGAAATGCCAAGATTGAGGAGGTAATCATATTGAGTGGTGAAGGTAAAATTTTGGTTTCGTCTGCCTTGAAGAATAAGGTTACGATCGGTTATATGAAAACTAACATGCCTTCAGGAACGATTGTAGCAAGTGGAACTGGCAATTATAAATTAACTGAAGCCGATGTAAAGCAGTTCACATATCGATATGCTAACACTTACAGTTTCTCTTTAAGCGGAAATGATATAGTATTGACCAATCTGGATGCTGTCAATAAGCTGTTTAATGTTAAAGTTGAAACGTATAAGGACGGAATACTATCTGTTGATAGAGCGACGGCTAAAGAAAATGAGTTAGTGACGGTAACGGTGAAACCTGCGTCCGGTAAGAAACTTTATACAGAAATGTTACGTTATAATGACGTGAATAAACTGACTTCGACAAATAAAGAAAACGTTTATACATTTAAAATGCCACCGGCTAATGTTCTGGTTACTGCTTCATTTATTCCGGAACAGGTACATGTGGAACCTGTCGACACTGCGGGCGCAGGTTTTAAGCCGGATGATGATTTGATTCCTGATGGAGCTATCAGCGATTTAGAGACTCTTATTGATCGTTTAGGCGGAGGAAATCCTCCAATGGATATGAAGCCGGAAGCTAACCCCGTTCCTGAAAATAAATTATCGGATCCATTAAGTGATGCCGTTGATAAAGCCAAAGGAAATGGAGATGATGTTATCGGTTCGTTAGCAGAGTTAATAACTCTTGTCACTAAAAATACAAGTGGAGTAGTCCTGACAACGGAAGTCCTTTATGCATTGCCTAGTAAGGTCACTTTACGTGTCTATCTGCCTAACCGTTTGATTGTTAGTGAAAAATTGAGAGCTTCCGGCACATCTAATTATTATATTCTGAATGAATGTGAAGGTAATGTGACCCGAATTGAGCCAACATACGATCCTAATGAAAATACATTGATGTTTAGCACAGATAAATTGGGTACGTTTGTCGTACTGAATGAAAACACCCCGACTGCTAACGGAGGTATTGTTAAAGATAATGTACAGATTTCTGTTGTAGAAGGACAGATTGTTGTAAAAGGCTTGCAACATGGTGCATATTACACTATCTATGATTTTTCAGGAAGATTATTGAAACGTGCTGTTTATAAAGGTGAAACAGTGCTTTATCGTCCGGAACTTAGTGGTAGCTACATCATCGATTACTCCAGTGGTAGCCGGAAAGTGTTTTTTAGCAAATAAGCGTAGGTAATTACGCATCAACAAACAAGTAAATAAAACCGTTCATTCTTAATCATTGCATATTAATCATATTGTTTTCTTTATGTTTAAGTGAGTGATTTATGAGTGAATGGTTTCATTGTCAAATCAAATTGATTATGTGAAGCAAATAAATTTAATTATTGAGTTATGAAAAAATGGTTTCTATTAATTATATCTTTTATATCCATAACCTGGGTATATGCAGAAAATGTATCTGTCGATCAAGCGATGCAGGTGGCCATGAATTTCTCACAGCAAATACCAGGTAATCAGTTACGAAGCGGGCAAACTTTACAATTGGCTTATACGGCACGTCCTAATCTGCGTTCAGGAGAAGTTGATGCTTATTATTATGTATTCAACAGTGGAAGCAAGGGTGGATATATAATAGTATCAGGCGATGACCGTGCTTATCCTATACTCGGTTATTCTACTTCCGGTAATTTTTCTTATGAGACTGTGCCGGATAACATGAAATGTTGGCTTGAGGGATATGAAGATGAAATTCAGTATGCTTGTGCAAATGGCATAGAGCAGGATACTGAAATCAAAGAACAATGGCAAATGCTAGTTCAGGGAACTAAACTTCCGGTTTTACGTAGTCAGACATTACTGACCACTGCCAAATGGAATCAAGATATGCCGTTTAATAATAAATGTCCTCAAATTCAGGGTAAGAATGCATTAACAGGATGTGTGGCAACCTCTATGGGGATAGTCATGAAGTATCATAAGTATCCGGATCAAGGAACAGGTAGTGCTACTACTTCTCAAGGTTCTTATAAGGCTAACTTTGGAATTGCCTATTTATGGGATAAGATGCTGGACGATTATCGTGCAGACTATACAGTGGATAATGTGGATGCCATGGCGACTCTTCTTTATCATTGTGGTGTAAGTTGCGATATGCAGTATGGTGTAAGTGCCAGTTCTGCCCAGACCGCACGAATCGTTGATGCTTTAACCCAATATTTTAGGTATGATAAAGCTATTTCTTGCATGGACAAAGATGATTATGATGCTTCTGAATGGCAAAAAATGTTGACGGATGAGTTGATTACTAATCAGCGACCGGTTATTTATAATGGTTCTGGTACAGATGGGCATGCATTTGTTATAGATGGTTTTGATGGCAGTATGTATCATATAAATTGGGGGTGGGGAGGTTATTTAGATGACTGGTTCTCATTAACGGCATTAAAACCGGATAATCATGATTATACTTATGAACAAGGCATGATTATAAACATTAAACCTGATGAGGGAGGACAAAGTCTGAATGAGATTCGAATTTCAAATGCAAGTGGATATACAGGCGGTTTGAAAGTAAATACAACACCAGCTCAGGGAGGAACGTTTACACTTACAGTCTCTGGGATAAGATGTCTCTCACCAAGTTTTACATCCTCTTTATCTATTGCACATTTTGATAAAGAAAAGAATCTGAAAGAAGTGGTTGCAACCCCGCGGAACTTTTCTTTTAATCCTTATAGATATTATTATAATGTATCATTTTCGTGTAAAATTACAGAGCCTATAGAGGAAGGAGATTGTTTATATCTGGTTTCAAAAGCAGGTAATGAGGATTATAAAATAGTAGAAGGCGGCCCGAATGTTGCGGATGTGATTAATCTGACGGCTGGAGCCAAGGTCAATACATACCAAGTGACTTGGAATAGTTTATCTGGTGTTACTCTCACTTCGGAAAAGGGATATAATGCTGATGCTGTTACTGAAGGAGATGATTTTAGATTTAAAATTACGAATACAACCACAAATACAGTTATTGTTAAAAATGGCAATACAGAACTCAAACCAAATGCTAAAGGCATATATACATTATCGAATATCCGGGAAGATATTCATTTGATCTTATCTTTCGGAGAACCGATAGTTCCTGTCTATACGGTTATTTTACCATCCGTTATTGGATTCGATATTCAATCGGTTTCCGGTTATGATCCGCTATCGATATCAGAGGGAGGAGATTTTGAATTTACCGTTATTCCTCGATCCGGTTATGAGGAATATAGTATAACGGTACGAGTGAATGGTACAATAATAGAACCGGACAGTAACGGACATTATATGATCCATAATATTCAAGCGAATCAGACGGTTGAAGTAATCGGAACGGCACCAGACCCGGAAGTTGTCTATCATATTGTAACATTGCCGGAAGTAGAAGGCGTAACAACCGATCCTGAACCGGGGGATCATAAGGTGGAAAATGAGAAAGATTTCACTTTTTCTCTTGTACTCGATAAAGAATACAACCAGTCTGTACCTCTTGTCACAACAGACCGGGGGGATATTATTAGTCCGGATCGGGATGGCAGATATACTATTGAAAATATCTGTGAACCGATAGTAATCAAGATTGATGGAATTAAAAAGAACACAGATGTTGCCAATGAAAAAATTGATGTCAGTAAAATAAAGGTAACAACCTCCGATGGTACTGTTTGTATTTTTGCACCGCAACCAATGAAAGCCTACATAATGACATTCAATGGTGGTGTCTATAAAAATCTGGGAACTGTAAGCGGAGACACACGTGTGCAGTTGCCAAGCGGTCAGTATATCGTGGTTGTCGGCGGAGATTCGTTCAAGGTTATTTTGTAAATGGCCTGAAATACATTATAGAGATTTAATATGTCATAGAAATAACCTTTTAAACTCCTGTTCAAAGTTAGGAGTAAACATGTTTTCTCCTAACTTTGACTTGATTTCTTCGAGCGACCAGAAACGTCCGCCGTCCAGTTCCTCGGTGTCCGGTTTAATTTCTCCGTTGTAAATTGTGCGGAATGTATTGACTAGCTCTTTTTCGATAGTTGATTCAAAGACGTAACGGGTGATGAATTGGGGAGTGAATGCTGTAATGCCTAACTCCTCACGGACTTCCCGGCGGAGAGCTTCTTCGACCGTTTCCCCGTAATCGATATGTCCTCCGACAGCCGTATCCCATTTACCGGGTTGGATATCTTTGGTCATGGAACGTTTTTGCAGATATAGTTCTCCGGCATCGTTAAAGATATGTAGATGGATGACCGGATGCAGTTGTTTGCTTCCGCTATGACATTCTTTTCGGGTCGCTTTACCTATTGTTTCTCCCATTTCGTTGACTAAGGGGAACCATTCTTCTTTCATCTTTTTCTTTGTTTTTGAGGTTGCAAAGATAAGGAATAAAGGTAGTTGGAATGTGGAATTTAATTATTACTTTTGTCAATGACATAATAAAAAGAATAACTATGACAAAATCAACTATGGCCATGGAAGCTGAAAAAGCTGAACTGGCGAGAATTATATTAGCCTTGGATGATATGGAATTAGTAAAGAAAGTGAAAGCTTCCGTCAAACGTATTACCACTCCGAAAGAAGATCCCTTTTTTACTAATCCGGCAAATCTTGCTCATTTCCGGAAATCAGTGAAGCAGAGGGAGAATGGAGAGGTGGTGGAATTGACGAAGGAAGAGTGGCAAAAAATGTTATTATCGGAATAATATGTATAAAGTTATTCCAACAAAGCAAGTGCTGAATGATATTGAATCATTCAAGCGGGCAGGAGATAAAACGAGTTTGAAGAAAATATATTCTTTGATTGAAGAGCTCTATGAACATCCTTACACCGGCACAGGTAAACCTGAGTCTTTGCGAGGCAACTGGTCCGGATATTGGTCTCGTCGTATCAATAAAAAAGATCGATTGATCTACGCAGTCGAGGAAGACAAGGTAATTGTAACGGTCGTGCAAGCAAAAGAACACTATAATGATTAAACCTAAAGATATGAAAAAAAGAGAGTTACAGCCAGAAGAGCATTCAAAGTCAGTATTAAATGAGCCTGTGGCTCAATATTATTCCCGTATCAATGTACCGAAACGTATTTATGAAGATATACGTGTCAGCATTGAACAAGCTGATAACGGTTTTCTTATTCCTATGGAAGAAGTATTGGCTCGCCATAAATAATCATGGATATTTATTTTACCCCTCTCGCTCGGGAGCGTTTGGATGATATTGTTGAATATCTTGATATAACATGGGGGAAAGTTATCAAAAAGAACTTTCTTTCAGAGATAACTCGTTGTCTGAAGTTAATAAGTATAACTCCTGATTTATTTCCTTTGTTCGAAGATAGCCAAGAGGTGCGTCAATGTCTGATAACATATTATAATACGATGTACTATCGGGTAAAAAATAATCAAATACAAATATTGACTATTTGGGATAACCGTATGGACCCTCAAACTCTTAAATTTATTCTTTCTGAATTTGATTGATTACAGAAATAAGTTCCTCATCCGATAACCCTTCCCCGTAAGTCGCATAATCCAGCCGGAATGTACAACCATTCTTATATTCGGAACAACCGTAGGCTGTTTTGCCTCGCAGGATGTTTCCTTTCTTGCAGATGGGGCAAACCGGTTTTGCCGGTTGTTGGGGGACTGCTTTCTCTTTGGGAGCCTCTTCCTTTTTTGCACGCGGCTTGCGGGGTTTCTTTTCTTTTTTCTCCTCTTTCGGTGCTTCTTTGGCGGCCTCCTCGATGGTGATGGTGCGGGTGGACTGGTCGGAAAGGACGTTGATGACTACCTGGTGGACCATCTGTTTGAGTTCGTCCAGGAATGTTTTTGCCTCATAAGTTCCACGTTCTATCTGACGCAGTTTCTTTTCCCATAAACCGGTCAGTTCGGCACTTTTCAGTAACTCTTCGTGTATTGTACCTATCAATTCCTTTCCGGTGGCGGTAGGGAACAGGTTCTTTCGTTCTTTACGGATATAGTTACGTTTGAAAAGCGTTTCAATGATAGCTGCACGGGTGGAAGGGCGGCCGATACCGTTTTCCTTCAAGGCATCACGCAAATCGTCATTATCGACCAGCTTACCGGCCGTTTCCATTGCACGGAGCAATGTAGCCTCTGTATAAGGCTTGGGCGGAGTCGTCCAGGTCTCCTTTAATAAAGGTTTATGCGGTCCGGTTTCTCCTTTGGTGAAGTCCGGCAATACGCCTTCTTCCTCGGTTGGTTCGGCATCCGGGTCCTTTTGCTCCGCACCGAATACGACGCGCCATCCCGGTTTTAATATCTGTTTTCCGGTTACTTTGAAATCAACTTTACCCACTTTACCGAGTACGGTTGTGGTGGAGATTTCACAGTCCGGGTAAAAGGCGGCGATGAAACGACGGGCAACCAGGTCATATACCTTCCGTTCATTCTCCGTCAGGTTACGGGCGGGTACGCCAGTCGGGATGATGGCGTGGTGGTCGGTTACCTTTGAGTTGTCGAATACTTTTTTGCTTTTGGGAATCTTGGCATTTAACAGGGAAGCCGTCAGCTCGGTATAATCGACCAGCCCTTTCAGTGTATTCGGAACTTTCGGGTAAATATCATCACTCAGGAAAGTGGTATCTACACGGGGGTAGGTGGTCACTTTCTTTTCATATAATGACTGAATCAGTTTTAATGTATCGTCGGCGGTAAATGCAAACTTTTTGTTGCATTCCACCTGCAACGAGGTCAGGTCGAAAAGGCGGGGAGCGTATTCCTTCCCTTTCTTTTCGGAAATATCGGTGACGGTAAAGTCTTCCTGCTGTACGATTTCGAGGAAGGCTTCCCCTTCTTCCTTTTTGGTGAATTTACCCTTGGTTGCGGAGAAGGTCGTATTCCGGTAGACGGTTTTCAACTCCCAGTAAGGTTCGGGCTTGAAATTATCTATCTCTGCCTGGCGGTTTACAATCAGTGCCAGTGTCGGTGTCTGGACACGGCCGATAGAAAGTACCTGCCGGTTCTGTCCGTAACGGATTGTATATAATCGGGTTGCATTCATTCCCAGCAACCAGTCGCCTATGGCACGGGATAATCCGGCCTCATATAGTTTGGCAAATTCAGTCTGTTCTTTCAGATGCTGGAAACCTTCGCGAATGGCTTCTTCGGTAAGGGATGATATCCATAAACGGTAAACCGGGCATTTACAGCCGGCTTTCTGCATCACCCAACGTTGAATCAGTTCTCCTTCCTGGCCGGCATCACCGCAGTTGATGACCATCTCTGCATTCTGCATCAGGCTTTCAATCACTTTGAACTGTTGTTCGTAGGTCGGGTTACTAATCAACTTGATACCGAAACGGGGAGGAATCATAGGAAGTGCTCCCAGGCTCCATCGTTTCCAGTCGTCGGTGTATTCGTGAGGTTCCTTGAGTGTACACAGATGTCCGAATGTCCAGGTAACCTGATATCCGTTTCCTTCAATATACCCGTTCATTCTTTTTGTAGCCCCCAGTACTTCGGCAATCTCTCGTGCCACACTCGGTTTTTCAGCAATACATACTTTCATCTGCAATCTAATCCTTTCGTAAAAATCACACAAATGTACGCTTTCCTGTTGACTTAATAAAATCGTAGATAGAATTAAAGAAGTTCGCAGGAATGCCGGTCTTATTTTACAGACATGTTTGTGAGGTATATAGAATATCTTTATATTTGACAAGTTTTAGGATACAAAGAGTATGGATTGTGTTTCCACTTATTAGTTTAAATGTATAATAATTCAGAACAGGAAAAAATACTTATTGCAGGTTTGATTCAGGATGACGAGTCTGCATTCTGTGAATTATACGCTTTGTATAAGAACAGGCTGATGTTCTTTGCGATGAAGTTTCTTAAATCGAAAGAATTTGCAGAAGATGTTTTCCAGGATGCTTTCACCTCCGTCTGGCAAAACAGGCGTTTCCTGAATCCGGATTCTCCTTTTGCACCTTATGTTTATACAATTGTGAAAAACCGGATTCTCAATCTGCTGGCCGGGATAGAGAAAGAACAACAGCTTAAAAATACCATCTTGTCCGGTTCGGTAGATGTGACCAATGATACGGAAGATAAAATATTGGATGACGACCTGAACCAACTGCTCGAAAAGGCCCTGCTCGATTTGACTTCGCAGCAACGCCGTATCTTCGATATGAGCCGGAAAGAGATGAAGTCTCATAAGGAAATAGCGGAAGAATTAAATATTTCAGTTTATACCGTCCAGCAGCATATCTCTGCGTCTTTGAAAGTAATACGTTCATATTTAGTGAAATACTCCGGGACGTATGCCGATTTACTAGTACTGCTCTTTTGCCTGAATTCATAATAAAAGTTAATCATATCCCAGTTGTACCCCATTTCGTGGTACTATAAATACATGCACCGATAATATGGCAGATTTGAAGTATATAAACAACCTATTGAAACGATTCGTCGACGGCCTCTATACCCGTAAAGATGCCGACGACCTGTTGAAGCATTTCCATGCCGGAAAATACAATACGGAAATATCCGAGGCAATGGACAATGTATGGGAAGAGATGGAGGAAGATGAGGTTTCGTCGTTGCAGCATCAGCAATACAGGGAAGAGGCCCGTTTGTTATTATCGCGCATCCGGAAACCGGAGAAACGTTTCTCCTTTATTCCTTATCTGAGATATGTGGCAATCGTGGCTGTCATCTTGTCGATAGGTTGGGGCGGGTTCCGCCTGATACGTTCGAATCAGGAAAAGGTATTGACATATACGGAAGTGCATGTGAAGAACGGCGAACATAAACGGATTATTTTGCCGGATGGGACTTCCGTAACATTGAATGCCGGTTCTTATTTAAGATATCCCCGGGAGTTCATTACTGATGTCCGCCGGATAGAGATGAATGGAGAAGCATTTTTCGAGGTAACCCGGGATGAAGAGAAACCTTTCCTTATCCATACGAAAGATGCCGATGTAAAGGTGCTGGGTACTTCCTTCAATGTGAAAGCCTTCGATATGGACGAGCAGTTGACTGTTAGTGTTCAGACGGGGAAAGTGCAGGTCGATTTACCGGAAGCGATGATGCGCCTGCTGCCGGACGAACAGTTCGTGATGGATAAGACGAAAGGCGAGTTCCAGAAACGGAATGAAGATGCAAGGCTTTCCACTGTCTGGATAAAAGGTGGTCTTTATTTTAACAGGACTCCCATACGGACCGTTGTCAATGAACTGGTCCGCATGTATAACCGGACTATTGAATTTGCCCCGGGTGCGGAATATGACGATTATATTTACGGGGAACATGATAATAAAAGTCTGGAAGCAGTACTTAAATCGATACAATATTCAACAGATATAAAATACAGGATAGAAAATGACAAAATAGTTTTATATAAGAATTGATTATTAACTTATTCTAAATTGATACTTACATGAAAGACACCAGTTAACTTATCCATAAAAAGAAAAGGAAGGTCACAGGGACCTTCCTTATACTCTACCGATTGTCCGGAGTGGAGGCCAGGCAATCTATACGGAGTCGTTTTAAATTACTATTCAAAACAACCATAAAACATTCCAAATTTATGAACTTCCTTAATATTAAGAAGTATTGTTGGGCTTGTTATGCTGTACTTTTTGTTTTTTTAGCAGTTGTATGCGCACAACCGGCAATGGCCCAAACGATAAAATCAGAAGTAGTGACCGTTGAGGTCCACAATCAACCGGTAGAAAAGGTCCTCAAAGAGATTTCCCAGCAAACGGGAGTCAAGTTCTTTTACGGCGAGACCGTCACCAACAACAAGTTAACGGTCAATTTGTCCTTTAATGGCAAACCGTTGAAAGACGTCTTAAATGAAATATCCAAACAGACCGGTCTGGATTTTAACCGGGAGAACAATACCATTGCAGTCAGCGTGCGTAAAACCAACGCTGCTCCGTCCCGTCAGCAGGCACAGCCGGAAAAGAAAATTTCAGGTGTGGTAACAGACGACAGGGGAGATGCTGTTATCGGTGCGAATGTGGTAGTGAAAGGTACCACCAACGGCACAATTACGGATATCGACGGTAAATTCAGCCTGGATGTCCCGTCCGGCAGTACACTGACAATTTCCTACATCGGTTATCTGAACAAAGAGATACGTGTAGACGGACAGCAGTCGCAATATGCAGTTAAGTTGCTGGAAGATACCCAGACACTGGATGAAGTCGTAGTCGTAGGTTTCGGTACACAGAAAAAAGCCAATCTGACAGGTGCCGTGAGTACGGTGAAGATGGAAGAGGTAATGGGTGACCGTCCGGTCGTTTCCGCCAGCCAGGCGTTGCAGGGAGCTATGCCGGGTCTGACAATTACCACTAATGCCGGTAGCCCGGGTAAGAGCATGACATTGAATGTCCGCGGTACCAACCGTCTGAATATCGACGAATACGGAGAAGGCGAACCGTTGGTATTGGTCGATAACGTTCCGATGGATATCAATATGATTTCTCCGTCCGATATTGAAACGGTAACAGTCTTGAAGGATGCGGCTTCTGCTGCTATCTACGGTGCACGTGCTGCTTTCGGTGTTATTTTGATTACAACAAAGCAGGCGAATAAAGAGCAAAAGGTTTCTATCAATTACAACAACAACTTTGCATTCTCAAAGCCTCAGTCTTTGATAGAAAAAGCGTCTCCGCTGGAAACAGTCCGTTTCTATAATGATATGGGATATAAGAACGGCCGTTATAACAACGGACAGGATATCACTGCATGGTTGGGCTATCTGGAAGATTACCAGGCAAATCCGGGTAAATATCCGTTAGGCTATTATATGGATGATAATGGTAACCGCTACGATTTAAAAGAGAACAACCATCTGGAACGTATGATGGATAATTATGGTTTCCAGCAGACACATAATGTTTCAGTGAGCGGCGGTACAGCCAAGTCTGCTTACCGTCTATCTTTCGGATACCTGGATGAAGACGGTATTCTGGTTACGGATAAGGACGGTTATAACAGATACAACCTGTCTTCTTTCGTGAATACGGAAATTACTTCCTGGTTGAAAGTGCAGGCGGATATTAAATACTCCAAGTCGAAAACGACCAACCCGAATATGAATACGTTGAGAAACTGGTCGCCGTATCGTCTGGCCCAATTGCTGCCGACTTATTATCCTGAAGGTGACGTTGAGATAAATGGGGAAACTTATCCAATCGGTACTCCCCGCTGGAATATCATGAATTCTCCGGTCCAGGCAAAGAACAACGAAGATATCCGTCTTTTCGGTAAAGCTATTTTCAATCCGATGGAAGGACTGTTAATCAATGCTGAATATACTTTCAACAGAACTAATTACGACCAGGATGAATACCAGAAAACAGTAAAGTATGTCAATGCGGAAAACAACTATTTCTCAGTGGCGGACTCCTATAGCGGTAACTCTTCATACCAGTTGGATGAAAAGCATATCAACTACAATGCAATCAACGTTTACGGAAATTACGATAAGACGATAAACGACCACTCTTTCAGTGTAATGGCAGGTTTCAACCAGGAATACAGTTACATGCGTAGAGTTTGGGGAAAGAAATTGCATGTGGTAAATCCGGAACATCCCTCATTGAGCGGCGCAGACGGAACCATGACTACCGGTGATGAATATGACGAATATTCGTTACGTGGTTTGTATTACAGAGCTTCTTATAACTATAAAGGGAAATATCTGTTTGAAACGAACGGGCGTTATGATGGTTCTTCCAAATTCCCTTCAGGCAACCGTTTCGGTTTTTTCCCTTCTTTCTCGTTAGGTTGGAGAGTTTCTGAAGAAAAATTCATGGATTGGTCGAAGGAATATGTTACGAACTTCAAGCTGAGAGGTTCTTTCGGACAGGTAGGTAACCAGGCAATTAAGAACTATGCATTCCTGGGCGTAATGGCGACGGAAAACGGATGGTTGGAAAATGGCTTATGGAATATAACCCGTAAAGTTCCGGCTTTGGTTAGTTCGAGCTTTACCTGGGAAAAGGTGGAAACGCTGGATATCGGTTTCGACTTGGGTATGTTCGATAACCGTTTAGACCTGGTATTTGACTGGTATCGTCGCGATACGAAAGGTATGTTGGCTCCGGGTAAGGAACTTCCTTCTGTGCTTGGCGGTTCTTCTCCGTTGGAAAACTCGGCCGACTTGCGTACAAAAGGTTGGGAGTTGGCAATAAACTGGAGAGACCGTATCGGTAAAGACTGGCGTTATAACATCGGTTTGAACCTGTATGATTCACGTTCGAAAGTAACGAAGTTCGATAACCCGACAGAATCATTGTCTACTTATCGTGTAGGTCAGGAAATAGGGGAAATATGGGGATTTGTTACAGACCGTTTCTATACGGAAGATGATTTCGAAACGATTGATGAGGCGAAAGGTATCTATAAACTGAAAGAAGGAGTTCCTACTATCGACCCGTATGTTCGTGACCCGAGACCAGGTGATATCCTGTTCAAAGACTTAGACGGGAATGGTAAAATTGATAACTCAGGTGACAACACGGCTAAAAATCCGGGTGACAGAAAGATTATCGGTAATAATTCCAGACGCTATCCGTATGCAATCAATGCCGGTGTGGGTTGGAAAGGTTTTGACCTGACCGTATTCTTCCAGGGAGTTGGAAAACGTGACCTGATTGTCGGTACGGACGGTAAATCGAATTTCCTGGCATGGCCGCACACCAACACGGATAACCCGAATGCTGCTGCTACAGTATTGAAACATCACCTGGATTATTGGACTCCTGAAAATCCGAATGCTTATTACCCGCGTTTAGGAAACCAGACAGGTGTGAACCAGGGAACGGATGGTTTCAACAGAAGGAATCAGACTAAATATCTGATGGATGCCTCTTACATCAAACTGAAAAATATCACATTGAGTTATTCATTCCCGAGTAGCTGGCTTGAGAAAACAAGAGCGATTTCGGCTTTTAAAGTATTCTTTAGTGGTGAAGACCTCTGGACAAAACATCATATGTATAAAGGAATGGACCCTGAACAAACGATGAGTATTAATGACTTGTATCCGTTCATGAAGAAATTCTCTTTTGGTATTAATGTTACTTTATAATTTGTATAACACTTGATTCTTATGAAAAAAATATATTTATCAGCATGTCTGGCTGCTTTTCTTATTGGAGGTACTTCCTGCCTGAATGATGAATTCCTGGATAAATACCCGATCGATAAAGAAACGGAAAACACGGTCTTTACGACTTATGATAATTTTAAAATGTACGCGTGGGGATTGTACAATAAAACACTGATTGCTTATCAGAACTATCCTCAGGCAGGAGATGTATCGGATATGTTGTTCGATTCGAATGATGCCCGTGGTATCGCCTGGGCAAACAACCGTATGTCTGCTTCGAATGTAAGTGCGGATACATGGACGTTTGAATTTATCCGCCGGGTGAATCTGATGCTGGATAATATCGAAAACTCACAGATGACGGAAAAGGAGAAAGCGCACTGGCGTGGAGTCGGTTATTTTTTCCGTGCTCATGAATACTTCAAACTTCTTCAGAAGTTCGGTGACTTGCCCTGGCTGGAACATCTGGTAGGGACCGGAGATGTGGATGTGTTGTATGCAAAACAAGATTCCCGTGAGGTGGTTGCCAATCACATGTTGGAAAATCTGTTGTATGCCGAAGAGCATATAAACGAGAAAGGTGACGGCGACAATACGGTCAATCCGAATGTAGTACGTGCTTTTATTTCCCGTTTCGGCCTGTATGAAGGGACCTGGAGAAAGTATCATGGCAGTGTGGATAATGTAGACGGTACGAAATATCTGGAAGCAAGCGTGAAAGCCTCCCAGAAACTTATCGACCAGAATCTGGGACTGATGGCGGATTATGATGATGTGTTTAACTCATCCAGCCTGAAAGGACAAAGCAGTATCCTTCTGTATCGGGAGTACCTGGAAAACGAAAGCGGAAAGGGGCACGATTTGACTCAGCGTACGACTGGCGAACGTTTGTATGAAGGTTCAAAGAAGCTCGTAGAACAATACTTATGTGCTGACGGACGGCCTATTTCTACTTCTACCGTTTATGATGGCGACAATACGGTGTATGATGAATTCAGAAATCGTGACTTACGTCTGTATTATACAATTTGTCCTCCTTATAAAGTGACGGTTTCTACGGATTTATCCCATTGGGAATATACGGGCAACGCTGTGGAACGTGAGTATATGGATTTAATGGGTAAGTTATCTAAAAATAATCCGGAGAGGAAAATGTTGCCTCTGTCGAAGAAGGCTTCTTATATTGCGAATATACCGAATTTGACGGCAGTAAAAGTCAGCGGTGTGGATACGCAGACCGGTTACTTCATGTACAAATATTATAATGCGTTACCCGGAGCTGATAAAGGAGAGGTACAAGGTACCGACGGGCCTATTTTCCGTATGGGAGAGGTGTTGATAAACCATGCCGAAGCAATGTTTGAACTGGGACGTTTCGACCAGTCCGTTGCCGATGCTACTGTCAACAAGTTGCGTGCACGTGCCGGCGTTGCGGCTATGGAGGTAAACAATATCGGTGCTGATTTCGACAAGTTCCGTGATTCGGATGTCGCTCCTGTTTTGTGGGAGATACGCCGTGAAAGATGTTCCGAATTGATGGGTTCAGGTTTCCGTTTTGACGATATCAAACGTTGGAAAAAAGGTAACTATCTGAATGAACAGCCTGTCGGCGTCAAGATTAATAATATAGAAGATTACAATAGCGAAGCACTGGCAAAGAGTCTGTATAAAGGTTCGGAAATGCCTCGCTATGTAAACTGCGTTACTTATATCGAGAAACCGAATCCGGGTTGGGAAGATAAATGCTATCTGTATCCGATTCCTTTGAAACAAACTCTTTTAAATGAAAATCTGGTACAGAACCCTGGTTGGAAATAATTGAACATATCTTCCCGCATCCTGGTCCGGATGCGGGAGTAATTCTGATTTCTTCCGAATGAAAAAACGATTTCATTCGGAAGAAATTTATTTTATTCGTATCTTTAACGCTCTTATGCGGTAATAATAACAACATTATCTAATAAAAACACGATATCATGAATAGTAAGCTAATGCTTTTGGCTGCGGCCTCCGGACTATCAGTAACGGGACTTGCAGCGAACTACACCAACTTCATTATCATCAACCTCGATGATGCCGGTTATGGGGATTTTTCTTATAATGGCGCATACGGATATAAAACGCCGAACATCGACCGTATGGCAGCTGAGGGAGTCCGCTTCACTCATTTTCTGGCCGGACAACCTATCAGTGGCGCTTCACGTGCCGGACTGCTGACCGGATGCTATCCGAACCGTATCGGATTTGCCGGTGCACCGGGACCGGGTTCTGATTATGGTATCAGTCCGGACGAAATGACGATAGGAGAGTTGCTGAAGCAGAAAGGATACAGTACCGCTGTTTTCGGTAAATGGCATCTGGGAGATGCTAAACAGTTCCTGCCTTTGCAGAACGGCTTCGATGAATATTACGGATTGCCTTATTCAAACGATATGTGGCCTTTCCATCCGCAACAGGGAGAAGTGTTCAATTTCCCGGACCTGCCGACTTATGACGGAAATGAGATTATTGGTTATAACACCGACCAGTCACAGTTTACAACGGATTATACCAACCGTACGGTCAATTTCATCAAGAAGAACAAGAATAAACCGTTCTTTATCTATCTGGCACATTCCATGCCGCATGTTCCGCTGGCCGTTTCCGACAAGTTTAAAGGAAAGAGCGAACAGGGACTGTATGGCGATGTCATGATGGAACTGGACTGGAGTGTCGGTGAAGTATTGAAAGCACTCCGCGAACAGGGGCTGGAAGAAAATACACTGATTGTCCTTACGTCTGATAACGGCCCGTGGGCGAACTACGGTAACCATGCCGGTTCGGCTGGCGGATTGCGTGAGGCTAAAGCTACCACTTTCGACGGAGGTAACCGTATCCCTTGCGTGATGTACTGGAAAGGAGTAACCCAGCCGGGAACAACCTGTAACAAGTTGGCTTCCAACATCGACCTTCTTCCAACATTGGCCGATATCAGCGGCGCACCGCTGCCCCAGCGTAAGATTGACGGTGTCAGCATCCTGTCTTTGATAAAAGGGGAGCAAGATGCCAACCCGCGCGAATCGTTCGTTTATTATTATCACAAAAATGATTTGGAAGCAGTCACGGACGGTAAGTTCAAGCTGGTCTTCCCGCATAAATATGTCACTTACGGCGCTTATGTACCGGGTAACGACGGACAGCCGGGAGATTTGACAAATCTGGAATTGAAGAAAGCCGAGATGTATGACCTGCGCCGTGACCCGGGAGAACGTTACGACGTTATTTCCCAATATCCGGAAGAAGCAGCCAAGCTGATGAAGATTGCCGACGATATGCGTAAAGATCTGGGAGATAACCTGACACGTGTGAAGGGTACAGGACGTCGCGAACCGGGAAAACTGAAATAATAATATAAAAATGAGAAACGCTAATCTAATTGTAAAAGCAGGTATGTTGGCAACATGCCTGCCTTTTATTGGCTGTAACTCGGCCAATAAATCAGAGAAAAGCCAGGAAGAACGTCCGAATATTCTTTTTATCCTGTCTGACGACCATACAGGCCAGGCATGGGGTATCTATGGAGGTATTCTGGCCGACTATGTGAAGAACGAGAATATCCGCCGCCTGGCCGCCGAAGGCTGCGTGCTGGATAACTGTTTTTGTACGAACTCAATCTCCGCACCGAGCCGTGCCGCCATTATGACCGGGGCATACAGCCACCGCAACGGCGTCTATACGCTGGAGGACGGGTTGGACTCGGCAGTCGATAATATCGCCAAGCAAATGCAGGCCGGCGGTTACCAGACGGCTCTGATCGGTAAATGGCATCTGAAAAGGCAACCGGCCGGCTTCGACCACTTCAATGTGTTCCATGACCAGGGGGAATATGTCAATCCGATCTTCAAGACTGCCGAGAACTGGGTGGACGACGATAAGGGCAAGCAAGGCACCGAGGTAAAAGGTTTCTCTACCGATATCGTTACCGACCAGACCATCGACTGGATACGCAACCGGGATAAGAACAAACCGTTCATGATGTGCTGTCATTTTAAGGCAACGCACGAACCTTGGGATTTTCCGGAACGGATGAAGCATCTGTACGATGATGTTGTCTTTCCGGAACCGGAAAGTATGATGGAGTTCGGACCGGAAACGTCCGGGAGGGCATTCCAGGGCCAGCAGCTGGAGAATATGGGATGGCGTTGGGAAACCGCATCGAAAGACCCTGCCGCTTGGTGGTGCCAATATCCGGAACTGCCTTTCTCTACGAAAGGTATGGATAAAGTGGCTGCCCGTAAGAAAATCTATCAGAAAATGATTAAAGATTACCTGCGTTGCGGCGCGACCATCGACGACAACATCGGACGCTTGCTCAAGATGCTGGATGAAGAAGGACTGGCCAAGAATACGATTATCGTCTATGTCTCCGACCAGGGATATTTTCTGGGTGAACACGGTATGTTCGATAAACGTATGATGTATGAAGAACCGTTGCACATGCCTTTCGTGATTCGTTATCCGAAAGAGATTCCGGCGGGAACACGCAATAAGGATATTATCCTGAATGTAGATTTCGCCGCCACACTTGCCGATTACGCAGGTATCAAGGCACCGGAAAAATCACAGGGAGAAAGTTTCCGTCAGAACCTGAAAGGTGAAACACCGGCCGACTGGCGTAAGGAAATGTATTACCGTTACTGGACACACCATTCCATTCGCCCAGCCCACATGGGTATCCGCAACGAACGGTATAAGCTGATGTTCCTTTACGGCGACCGTCTGAATGCAACCGGCTCGGAAGAAACTCCGACAACACCGGCCTGGGAATTTCATGACCTGCAAGTCGACCCGAAAGAAGATAAGAATATGTACAATGAACCGCAGTATCAGGATATCATCAAAGAGATGAAACAGGAATTGCTGACACTCCGTCAGGAAGTCGGCGACACCGATGCCGATACTCCCCGGATGAAAGAGATTATGGACCAGTATTATTGGTAATCAAATGAAAAAAATTTATCTAATGGCTGTCGCCAGCCTGTATCTGGGATTATCCCCTTTGGCGGCGCAACAGACAAAAGGGAACATCGTCGAGTATTTTGGAAAAGAGCGTGTGGAACGTGTCGACGAGGGTATGATATTGCACACTTTCCGGCAGGGTTATTTCTTGCCGGTGACGGCTCCTTCCGGTTATTTGTTTACGACCTCTGATGGGTTGGGCTGGGAGATCGCGACCGGGAAGTTCAAGGCTCCTTCTGCAAATGACCTGACGGCAACAAATTACGGACGGACCCGCGAAGCCGTGCAATGGACTCCTATCGAGGCCGACTCTACCGGAAAGTTCGCCAACCGTGCTTTACGCCGTGCCTATGTTTTTACGGAATATAAGGCGGATAAACCTCAGATCGCCTTGCTCGAATCAAGCGGGAATACCCGTACCTTTATCAATGGTATGCCTCATGAGGGCGACCATTACGACTTTGCCTATACGCTGATTCCTTTCCGGATGCAGAAAGGGATGAATGAGTTTATATTCACTCCCGGCCGTTTCGGCAGGGTGGAAGCCAAGTTGATTATCCCTACCAAGCCGGTGATGCTGACAAAGAGGGATATGACCCTTCCCGACATTATCAACGGGGAAGGAGAGAAATGGGCCGCCATCCGTATCGTCAATGCACAGGAGAAAGCTCTTACCGGACTGAAGATACAATGTACGCTGGAAAACGGAGAGTCTGCGACCCTTACGACGGACGATGTCATGCCTATGATGGTCCGCAAAGTGAAATTCCGTATCCCCGGCGCTACCTCTTCAAAGAAGGGGGAGACGAAGGCGACTGTTCTCTTGCAGGACAAATCCGGCAAAGAGATTGACCGCACGGAGATATCCCTGCAACAGAAAGATGCTTCTTCCATCCACGAACGTACCTTTATCAGCGATGTGGACGGAAGCGTGCAGTATTACAGCGTGAATCCTTCTACTACGCAGGGCGATAACCAGGCATTGTTCCTGTCCGTCCACGGCGCATCCGTGGAGGCCCGCAACCAGGCCCGTGCCTATGCGCCGAAGGACTGGGGACATATCATTGCCCCGACCAACCGCCGCCCATTCGGCTTCAACTGGGAAGAGTGGGGACGTATCGACGCGATGGAAGTGCTTGCCGAAGCAGAAAAGGTCTTTAAGACAGACCCCGCCCATACTTATCTTACCGGGCATTCGATGGGAGGCCACGGAACCTGGTTCCTGGGTGTAACCTATCCCGACCGTTTTGCCGCTATCGCTCCTTGCGCCAGCTATCCGGATATTGCCAAATATTCAAGGCCGAATGCGGATGCAGCGAATGTCGGTGAGAAACATTTCCCGATGATTTGCCAGGCGGCCAATGCCGGACGTGTCCTCGATTTGAGAAAGAACTTCCTGCAATCGGGCATTTACATTCTTCACGGCGATTCGGACAATGTCGTTCCTATCGAACAGGTTCGCCGCATGCGTGAAATACTGGGTACTTTCCATCCCGACTTCTGTTATTATGAATATCCGGGCGGCTCCCATTGGTATAGTAATGAAAGCGTTGACTGGAAACCAATCTTCGATTATTTCCGTTGGCACAGTGTGCCGTCTGCCGACAAAGTGAAACAGTTGGAGTTCCATACCGCTTCCCCGGCTATCTCTGCCAAAGATTATTGGGTGACCATCAACCAGCAGGATACGGCTTACGATTTTTCTTCCGTCTCCTTCAAACAGACGGATAACGGTATTTCGGGTACGACGTCCAATGTGGCATCGCTTACATTCGATTTTCCGGCTCTGAAACTTCCGGCAGAAGCCAGCATCACTATCGATAACGAAACAATCCCGGTAGACGGAACCCGGCCGGCTGTGCTGAAGAAGGTTTCCGGCAAATGGTCATTGGTGGAAGAGATTCCGGTAACGGAGAAATATCCTTCCCGTTACGGCGGCTTCAAGCAGGCATTCGATAATCGTGTTGTATTTGTATATGCTACCGGAGGAAATAAGGAAGAAAATACCTGGTATCAGAACAAGGCCCGCTTTGATGCGGAGACTTTTCTGTACAGGGGCAATGGCTCTATCGACGTGATTGCCGACAAAGATTTCATCCCTTCCGCCTATGCAGACCGGAATGTGGTGCTTTACGGAAATGCCAGTAACAACAAAGCCTGGAACAAGCTCCTGAAGAACGCCCCTGTGCAAGTCTTGAAGGGAGAAATCCGCATGGGAGACAAAGTGCTTAAAGGCAACGACCTGGGAACTTATTTCGTCTACCCGCGTCCCGACAGTCCAACTGCCAGTGTCGGTGTAGTGGCCGGAACAGGCATCGAAGGCATGAAAGCGACTTATCCGAACGACTATATTTCCGGCATTACCGGCTTCCCCGACTTACTGATATTTAATGTTGATATCTTGAAAGAAGGTATTCATGGCATCCGCGTATCCGGCTTCTTCGGCAACGACTGGAGTGTGGAAGACGGTTGTTTTATAACGGAATGAAGAGGAGGGCGTTTTAGAATATGAGTTAAATAGACGCGGATAACGCGGATAAAAAAAATGGGTGCCCCAACTGTTTTCACTGGCTGCCGCAGCTGTTTCCGGTGGCTGCTGCAATCAAATAAAATAGCTGCCGCAGCCAATCTATTCGGGGGCAGATGGGGGCGGCAAAAAGAGGGTTTTGAAAACTTTATAATAAGATGTTCCTTGTTCCTTTTACGATCAGTTCGTAGAAGGAACAAGGAACACACTATACAGAAGTTTCCCAAAAAGCCTTTTTGTCGCCCCCATCCGCCCCCGATTCTTAAAACGGGAGTGTAGAATTAAGAGGTAGACTTTGTTATTTTATTATCTGTTAGGTTGTTAACCTTTCTTTGATAGATTATATCCAAATCCCTTATGGCGGGTTTTACCTGGTCGTTCGTCAGTCCAATGACGGCAAAAAGAGGCTTTCCATGTCTCTTTTGTGACTCAAAAATGGCGACTTTTAACACTTTTTCCAGTTGATTTATGCTCGTTGTGGTCACGGAATAGCGTGTTTGTTCCGTTATTTGGACATGATTTTGCCGGAGATAAGCATTATCCTATCTTTAATTCCGTATATTTGGAAACAAATTAAAAAGAGCGGTATGGAGAATTACTATCTTTCACTAGTATGTCTCAGTTGCTTGTGGCTTGTTTCTTCCTGCAATGTCTCCACTTCCCGCAAGCAGACGGATTTAATGCCGACAGACAGTGTCGGTAAGATAACGGGCCGGGAGATGTCTGCACAGGAAGTACCGATACGATTGCTACATAAACTGGGAGAACTTTATGGAGATAATCCTCCCGGAGTTGTCGGTTTCTCGGTAGAAAGCAAGGATTGTCCCGATTTTATCGGTGGTGTCTATATCAACGACCGGGATACGCTGGTTATCCAGATTAGGGGTGATTCTGCCGCCGTACGTAAACAACTGGAAGAAGTTCTGGATTCGAAAGAGTTTATCGTAGAACCGGCCGGAGCTTACACGCAGAAGGAACTGGCTGTTATTCAGAACAAACTGAGCGAACGATGGGAAGCATTGAAGGAAACGCCTGTTATGCAGAATGTGGTAAGTACAGGTGTTGGAATCAATGACATAGAAATCCGTTTGATGCTTAACACGCCGGAGAAGCGGAAAGAGTTCCGTGAGAAAGTAATGGATTCCCCCGCTTTTCGTTTTACCGGGCCGGAGAAGGCTGCCGAAAATGCAATGGTGGGGGGTAATGATACACGGGGCATATCTCTTCGTCCGGAGTATACGGTTTATCCGACCGATGCGGAGAAGGCTTCTTTTATTTTGTATAACAATAGCGGTGATAAGGTTTATTATGGTAGAGATTATACTATCACCTATGAAGATACGGATGGCGTATGGCGCGGACTGCCTACAGACCGAATCGTAGTCTTGATTGCTTATGGTGCGGAAAATGGGGAGCATAAGACTATTGACGCTTCTCTTTATCCTCAAGTGCATGCGAACCTTCCCGGACGCTATCGTTTTTTTCTTGATGTCACCCTTGGAGACCTTCGTATAGGGAATAACGTACGTCTGATGACAGAATTTGTCCTTTCTGATGATAAACAGGAACTGGCACATGCCACTAAAACTCCCATTCCCGAATATATCCTGCAAGGAATATCTGAACAGGAATATCTGATACAGAAAGAACGTGAACTGGAACAGGAATTAGAGACTAAGGTATTTGTGGTGGTGGAACAAATGCCGGAGTTTCCCGATGGTGGTCAGCCGGGTATGCTGGCGTTTTTAGAGAATGCTGTATCGGAAGAGGTTAGAGCAACTGGCAAGGAAGACCGGATAACTCTTAGCTTTGTTGTTGAGAGGGACGGCTCGTTGAGTAATATCGAGATTCTTCGTTCCAAAGGCGATAAGCAACTGGAAGACGAAGCAATCCGTATCATCCGGAAAATGCCGAAATGGAACCCCGGCAAACAACATGGGAAGATAGTCAGGACGAAATACACCATTCCGGTCACTTTCCGTAAGAAGCAGGCGAGTAATGGATAATCAATAAATCAGATGAGGTATGGAAAATCGACTTCTTTTATCAGTATGTATCGGTGGTCTGTTGTTTGCTTTCTCCTGCAACATCTCCACTTCTCGCAAATTGGCGGACACGATGTCGACAGACAGTATTTGTGAGACTCCGGCTCACAATATGTCAGACCGGGAAGTCTCTGCCCAGGAAGTTCCGATGCGGCTATTGGATAAGCTGAGTGAACTCTATGGCGATAACCCTCCCGGTGTTATCGGTTTTTCGGTCGAGAGCAAGAATTGCCCCGACTTTATCGGCGGCGTCTATATTAATGACCGGGATACGTTGGTTATCCAAATCAGAGGTGACTCTGCCACTGTCCGTAAACAACTGGAAGAGATATTGGGGTCGAAGGAGTTCGTTGTCGAACCAGGTTTGACCTATACTCAAAAAGAACTTTTAGCAATTAACGAAAAGCTGACTGAACGATGGCGGCAACTCGAAAGAACTTCTGTAATGCGTAATGTGAAAAGTACCGGAGTTGGAGCACATGCTGTCGAGGTATGCCTGATTGTCAATACTCCTGAGAAGCAAAAAGAATTTCGTGAGAAAGTGATGGATTCCCCGGCTTTCCGTTTTACCGGTCCTGAGGTGCCCCCTGTAAATACAACAGTAGGAGTGAACGATATAAAAGGCGTTGCTCTTCGTCCTGAATACACTGTTTATTCAACGGAAACCAAGCAGGTAAAATTTATCTTATACAATCATAGCGGAGGTCCTGTTTGTTGCGGTGCACATTATTATATCACCTATGAAGACGATAAAGGTGTCTGGCGCAAACTGCCTATCAATGATTTTGCAGTCGATATCCTTTATGGGGTAGAGAATGGAGATAGTTGGGAGTTTTCTGCTTCTCTTTATCCCGATGTGTATCCGAACCATACCGGACGTTACCGCTTTTTCTATGAGGTTACCGTCGGTGATATGCACGTTGGTGACAAACTGTTGATGATGGCAGATTTTCGCCTGTCGGATAGCAAACAGGAACTGGCACAGGCAACCAAAACTCCTGTTCCCGAAACGGTTCTGGGTGGTTTATCCGAACAGGAATATCGTGAAAAGGAGAAACATTTATTTGCCACGCGGGTATTCACTGTCGTAGAACAAATGCCGGAATTTCCGGATGGCGGTCATTCCGGTCTTTTAAAATTCATTGAGGATAATATCTCGAAAAACATAACAAAAGAAGGACGTGTGGTTGTTTCGTTTGTTGTGGAAAGAAACGGTTCGTTAAGTGATATTCAGGTCATTCGTTCTTCTTCGTATAAAGAACTCGATGACGAAGCAATCCGTATCGTCCGGAAAATGCCGAAATGGATACCGGGCCAGCAGCGTGGTAAACCGGTAAAAGTAAAATATACCGTTCCGGTAGATTTCCATAAAGGAGAAAATAACTAACAGGAATGAGATGGCAGGCATTGAATTTTCTGTATCTTTTAAAAAAATAAGTGAAGAGAGCGCTTTCTCTCATCTTTTTATTCTGTATATTTGGAAACCGTATAATATCTAATTGGAGGGCCTGTTTATGCGAATTATAGGATTTCTATTCGTGTACTTGTTTTCGTTGGCCGATTTGGGTGCACAGGTAAAAGACCGGTATCTTGAACTCACTCACGATACTCTTTCTGCCGAAATGGTTGGTACTAACTTCCTGCGTACGACATTTTCTTCCGCTCCGCAGGCTTTCTTTATGAATAAGGATTGCATGGATGATTGTAAAGCCTGGGAAATAGAGCAGTTGGACGATATCTATCGGTTCAAAGCGATTGAGGGCCATCGTCTTTTTCATTATTCTACAGACAGATTATCTGTTAAAACGGTGGAAGCACCGGCTGACCGGGAGTTGTATGACCTGCTTTCGAATCTGTTCCGCCGTGCCCTCCTGCTGGCAGAAGATGTAGACGGGTATAGTCTCGGACTGGATGGGTATACCTGTTATTTCGCTTCGACGGATACTTGTGGAAAAGTGAACGTCGCTTTGAAATGGGCACCTGAGGCCGGTTCTTTGTGCCGCGAATTGACCGACCTGGGAGATTCCGTTTACAGCCGGATTGTCAGGAATGAGACTGATTGGGCTTTGACGAAGCAGGCAGCTGCCGCCCTTTTGGAGAAATTGGAAAAAGAACCTGTCGATACAGTCCGTAATCCGGTTTATCGTGGCATCTGGCAGCTGGGATTACAACTGAAAAATCCGGTGGAGTTAAGTGAGGTGCCTCAATTTCCGGGTTTTGTAGATATTGAAAAGTATTTTTATGATAAGATGGAGTATCCTGTAGATATGTTAAAAGCAAATAGGGGAGGTTACGCCGTTTGCCAGTTTACGATAGACACAATGGGGATGGCAAAAGATGTTTTCACGCTGGAAAGTAGTGAACCGGCCTGTGAAAAAGAGGTAAAGCGTTTGATAAATACAATGTCGCATTGGCTTCCGGCCTATGATAAAGCCGGCAAACGGGTGGAATGTATGTACGCTGTTTATGTCTCGTTTCGTCCGCAACATCATTATACCCGGCAGAAAATACGCGAAGCATGGGATAAACAGAAAGAACAGCTGTTTATCGATTATGAATCGATGCCGGAGTTTCCCGGCGGTAGTGCTGCCTGTTTAGAGTTTATCAGGAAACATTTACAATATCCTTCTTCGTATATCGGTTCGAATAAGAATGTGAGGGTTACTTGTACATTTACTATAAATACGTATGGAGAGTTGGAGGATATTGAAGTTGTTCGTGGTAGCAATATTCCTGCATTTGATGAAGAGGCTTTGCGGGTACTTCGGCTTATGCCACGTTGGAAACCGGCTGTCGGTTACTATCAGCAACCTCGTTTTATGAAATGTCGATATACTGTTCCTGTTATATTTACAGACCCGGGGAAATAAGAAATTAGTCAAAACGCCTTCCGGTATTCTGACAGTGATTTTCTTTTCGTCTTCACGCTGCTTTTTTTCGTTTTCCTACCTGGGGATTGTGAAGTGCCGATTATTTTGTTTTTCTTTGTTACAGGAAATAAGATGCTATGGATTCGTTTGATACCTATATTGCCCGGAGACTTCCGCTGGTCAGCTTGATTAGTACGGTTTTTATCATATACCCAAACATCGCCTGTATCCCCTGGGAGTTGAAATATGTGGAGGGGACTGGCGTTACCGGTCTTCTTTCCTTTTTTGTGTATCGCTTCCTTTTCTTCTGGGGATTAATCAGTTTGCTGATACGCTATAATCTGAAGAAGATGCCGGCTACCCTGTTCAAGCAACGGCTGATGCGTAACTTCCTGTTTTCTTTTATCGCTTACCTGCTTTATGCCTCCATATCGTACGGGGTTTCTTCTTTGGGTATTCATACGGATGCTTTGGGCAGTATTCTGATATTCCAGTTCTTCGTGACATGTTTTCTCTGTACGTTTATCGGATATATTTCCATGTTGTATTCCCGGCAGCGGGAGAAGGAGTCGGAGATAGAGCGTTTGCGTTTTGAAAATCTGCAAAGCCGCTGCGATGCACTGGCCAACCAGATTAATCCGCATTTCTTTTTTAATTCGCTGAACGGCATCTCTTCATTGATTCGTAAAAAGGATGACGAAAAGACACTGATGTATGTCCATCAGTTGTCCGATATCTTCCGCTATATCCTTCAGAGTGACCGGAAAGGGTTGGTCTCATTGCGGGAAGAGCTGGAGTTTATGCTGTCTTTCCAGTATGTCATGGAAGTACGTTTTGCGAATAAACTGACCTTTTCAGTCCGGGTGGAAGAAGAACGGAAAGATTTGTTGATGCTGCCTGTTCTGTCTTTGCTGCCTCTGGTGGATAACGTGGTTGTCCATAACAGGATAGACAGCGAACATAAAATGGAAATCTCAATCGTGCTGAACGAACAGGACGAACTGGTCGTATCGAACCCGGTCTATCCGAAGCTGTCTGCTCCCGATACCAATGGAACAGGACTTGCGAACCTGGAGAGCCGCTTTACTTTGTTAATGAATAAACAGATACGGATAGAATCGACAGAAGAAACTTTCCGCGTCTGTCTCCCTTTAAAATGATACTTGTATGAACGTGTTGATTGTAGAAGACGAAACAGCAGCTTACGAAAACCTGGTGGATATATTGATGGAGGTTGCCCCGGATATACAGATTGCCGGGAATACCGAAAGTGTCACCCAGACCGTCCACTGGCTTCAGTCGAACCCGGCTCCGGAGTTGATATTTATGGATATACACCTGTCCGACGGTTCGGCCTTCAATATCTTTGATAAAATAGAACTTGAAACGCCTATCGTTTTCACGACGGCTTACGACCGGTATGCGATAGAAGCCTTTAAAGTGAACAGCATCGACTATCTGCTGAAACCGATTAAGGTCGAAGATATCAGGCATGCTTTGGATAAATACGGCAAACTGAACCGGCAGGATATTCTCCAATACCTGTCACAGCTAACCCGGCTGGTCCCTGCCCCTAAATACAAGGATAAACTGCTGGTCCCTTATAAGGACAAGCTCTTGCCGGTCAACCTGAAGGATGTTTCCTGCTTTTACACATCCGGCAAAAATACCTCCATCTATCTGAAAGACGGAGCCAGTTACCCGTATTCCCGAACATTGGAACAGATAATGCCGTCCCTTAATCCGGCTGATTTTACCCGGGCGAACAAACAGTTCATCATAAACAGGGACAGTATATCCAACATCACTATCTGGTTCGACAGCCGTCTGCTGGTGACGCTCGATGTGGAGGTTCCCGAACGTATCTATGTCAGCAAGAATAAAGCATCCGAGTTTAAAGCGTGGCTGGTAAATGATTGACCGGCATTTCGCGATTATTCCCTTTTTTTTCGTTTTGACGAGACGTCTGTATCTTTTATATTAAAAATCCGGCATATTTGTACCGGATTATTAATCAATAATAGGATACATGATGTTACGAAAAATCAGACTGATAGCGGCTACCTTATGTTTCGTGCTTATCACTCTACTGTTCCTCGACTTTACAGGGACGTTGCACGGATGGTTCGGGTGGCTGGCTAAAATCCAGTTCTTACCCGCCGTGTTGGCATTGAATGTGGGTGTTGTGTTATTTTTAGTCCTTCTGACGCTGGCTTTCGGACGTGTTTACTGCTCGGTGATTTGTCCGTTGGGCGTTTTTCAGGATGTTGTTGCGCGGATTGGCAGGAGAGGGAAGAAGTTGCCTTATTCTTATTCGCCGGCGTTGTCCTGGTTACGTTACGGGGTATTGTTCGTTTTTGTGCTGGCGTTGGTTGCGGGGGTAGGCTCTCTGGTTGCTTTGCTGGCTCCTTACAGTGCGTATGGGCGTATCGCTAATAATTTGTTTCAGCCGCTTTGGATGTGGGGGAATAATTTATTTGCTTATCTGGCGGCACGGGTGGAGAGTTATGCTTTTTATGAGGTGGATGTATGGATGAAGAGTCTGCCGACATTTTTGGCGGCTTTGGCTACGCTGGTGGTTCTTGTCGTATTGGCCTGGCGTAACGGGCGTACTTATTGCAATACGATTTGTCCGGTTGGTACGGTGTTGGGTTTTATCTCCCGTTATTCTTTGTATCGTGTCACGATAGATACGGATAAATGTAACAGTTGCGGCCTTTGTGCCCGCCAGTGTAAAGCAGCCTGCATCGACAGCAAGGAACATAAAATCGACGGCAGCCGTTGCGTGGCCTGTATGAATTGCCTGGACGCCTGTCGTAAGAATGCGCTAACCTACGCACCGGTATGGAAAACGAAGAAACAGGCAACCGGCACGGAGAAACCTGAACCGGAAGATAAAACGAACCTTTCCCGTCGCCGGGCCTTGTCGGCAACAGCTCTGGTTATGATGGGGAGTGCCCTGAAAGCCCAGGAGAAAAAGGGGGAAGAGGTTATCATGAAAAGAGACGGGGGACTGGCACCTATCAAAGAACGGAAAGAACAGGAAAAACTGACGGCGATTGTCCCTCCCGGAGCATTGAGCATACGGAATATGAGGCAGCATTGCACGGCCTGCCAGCTTTGTATCTCTGTTTGCCCGAATCATGTCCTGCGTCCTTCCGGTGGCTTGATGACATTGATGCAGCCGGAGATGTCTTATGAGCGGGGCTATTGCCGTCCCGAATGTACAAAGTGTTCCGAAGTCTGTCCGGCAGGAGCCATCAAGCCGATAACGAAAGCTGATAAATCATCTGTCCAGATAGGGCATGCCGTATGGGTGAAAGCGAACTGTATCCCACTGACCGACGGTGTCGAATGCGGTAACTGTTCCCGGCATTGTCCGACGAATGCGATAGAAATGGTTGCATCTGATGCGGATAATCCGAAATCCCTGAAGATACCCGTCATTAATACCGAACGTTGCATCGGCTGCGGTGCCTGCGAACATCTCTGCCCGTCGCGCCCGTTTACGGCTATCTATGTGGAAGGGCATGAAAGACATCGAGTTATTTAATCCGTTTTTAAAGAATAGACCTATGAAGAATCAACATATCAATCGCCGCGATTTTCTGAATATCGTAGGCATCACGGCGGCAACTACTACGGCGGCACTCTATGGCTGTGCCCCGAAAGACCAGGGAGGTTCCGGAAGCAAAGCCTCTTCGCCTGTCCCGACCGACCAGATGACTTACCGCACATTCCCCGGACTGGGGGATAAAGTGTCCCTGCTGGGCTATGGTTGTATGCGCTGGCCGACTATCCCTTCACCTGACGGGAAAGGCGACTTGATTGAACAGGATGCTGTCAACGAACTGGTGGATTATGCCATCGCCCATGGGGTGAACTATTTCGATACGTCACCCGTTTACGTGCAGGGCTGGTCGGAAAAGGCTACGGGAATTGCCCTTAGCCGGCATCCCCGGGACTCGTATTATCTGGCTACCAAATTGTCGAATTTCTCGAACTATACGCGTGAAAACTCGATGGCGATGTACCGCCGTTCATTCAGCGAGTTGCAAACCGATTATCTGGATTATTATCTGCTCCACTCCATCGGTGGCGGCCAGGGAATGAAGACATTCAACGACCGCTATGTCGATAACGGAATGTTGGATTTCCTTATGAAAGAGCGGGAAGCGGGGCGTATCCGCCATCTGGGTTGGTCGTTTCACGGAACGTCGGACGTTTTCGATGAGGTGCTGGCTATGCACGATACCGTTCATTGGGATTTTGTGCAGATACAGTTGAACTATGTCGACTGGCGGCATGCGACAGGAAGGAATGTGAATGCCGAATATCTTTATCAGGAGTTGGAAAAGCGGAATATCCCTGCGATTATCATGGAACCGTTACTGGGTGGCCGCCTGTCGAATGTGCCCCAGCATATCGTTACCCGGTTGAAACAACGCCGCCCCGAAGATAGTGTCGCCTCATGGGCTTTCCGTTTTGCCGGTTCGCCCGAACTGGTGCTGACGGCTTTGAGCGGCATGACGTATATGGAGCATTTGCAGGATAATATCCGCACGTATTCCCCGCTTATTCCGCTGACGGACGAGGACAAGGATTTTCTGGAAGAGACTGCGCAACTGATGATTAAATATCCGACAATTCCCTGCAACGACTGCAAATATTGTATGCCGTGCCCGTATGCGATAGATATTCCGGCCGTGCTTCTTCATTATAATAAATGTGTGAATGAAGGAAATGTTCCGAAAAGCCGGACGGATGAAAACTACCGCGAAGCCCGTCGTGCCTTCCTGGTCGGCTACGACCGCAGCGTTCCGAAACTGCGCCAGGCAGACCATTGTGTCGGTTGCGACCAGTGTAACGAGCATTGCCCGCAAGCCATCGACATACCAAAAGAGTTACGCCGCATCGACCAGTTTGTGGAACAGTTGAAACAGGAGACGTTGTAAGTGGTGAGTGTTACTTTTCTCTTGAAAGAAAAGTAACCAAAAGTTCAAGGCTACACCGGAGCAGTGAAGCCGGTGCAGCCTTGATCTTTTGTCTGCTTTTCCATCAAGGGAAAAGTAGGTTCATTATTCTATATTCTTACGAATCTTAGTCAGATACCCCTTCATCGCTTCGGAGTCTTTGTCTTTGATGATATCTTGCAGGATATTCAATTCCTCCTGTATCCGGGAAATCTGTTTCGGAGTGCGCGGATTGAAGAGAATTTCTGTCAATAGATAATCATCTTCAGACAGCAAGCCGCGTGCAATTTTCATATGACGTTTGAAGGTCGTACCCGGAGCATCCTGATGCTTCATGATGGCTGCAAAAACCATTGTTGAAGCGAACGGAATACCTAAAGAGTAGGCAACCACCTTGTCATGTTCTTCAAATGTATATTCGCGGATATTCAGGCGCAGGCTTGAATAGATATCCTTGAAGAAAATCTTACCCAGGTGGTCACCTTCGGAAATGATAATCGTGTTTTCTTTTTCCAGATTTCCCAGGTTGGCGAAAGTAGGACCGAACATCGGGTGGGTGGAGACATACGGGAAACCGCAGGTTTCGTAAAACTCTTTCAGGTGGGTTTTTACGGAAGCTATGTCTGAGATAATGCAATAGGGTTGCAGATAAGGCAGAACCGCTTTGAATGCTTCGATCGTGTAGTTCAGTGTTACACAGTTGATAACCAATTCAGGAGCAAACTCTGCTACCTCTTCGGGCTTTTGCAGGCGAAGGGCGTTGTAGATGAAACGCATCCGTTTCGGATCGTTTTCCAATACAGCCACTTCATGGTCGAAACTCAGCAGGTCGGTGAAGAAAGAACCCATCTTTCCGGCACCTAATATTAATATTTTCATTGTCTTATTTTGTTGATAAATTATTTCCGGCGGGTTGTTTTTGTTCTTCCGCTTTCACAACGACTTTGTGACGCCCGTCACAACACCCTTTTGGTGTCCGTCACAACGACCTTGTGATGCTCGTCACAAAACCCTTGTGATGCCCGTCACAAGGTCGTTGTGCAAAATCTGTGTGCAGTTTTGTTACTCATTCATGATAATCATCTGCTGGCGAACAGACTCTTCGTGGATCTCTTTCAGGATTTCTTTTACAAAGTCCGTGTTCAGGTCCATCGTCTGTCCCATATCCGAACGTTTTTCCAGGATTTCGCTGTAACGCGGTGACTGGAGGATGGGCATGTTATGTTCCTTTTTATACACACCGATTTCGCGGGAGATACGCATACGTTTAGCCAGCAGTTCGAGCAGTTGCTCGTCGATACCGTCGATCTGGCGGCGCAGTTCTGCCAGGTTTTCTGTTGTCTGTGTCTCGTTACGGATAACCAGCAGGTTGACAACATAATCCAGTACATCCGGAGTGATCTGCTGGGAAGCGTCGCTCCATGCACAATCCGGACAAGGATGCGATTCGATCATCAGGCCGTCGAAGCTCAGGTCCATTGCCTGCTGAGACAGCGGAGCGATCAGTTCGCGCTTACCACCGATATGGCTGGGATCACAGAAGATCGGCAGGTTCGGCATACGGCGGCGAAGTTCGATAGGTATATGCCACAACGGCAGGTTACGGTACATTTTCTTATCGTATGAACTGAATCCGCGGTGGATAGCACCCAGTCTGCGGATACCTGCACCATACAGACGTTCGAAAGCACCAATCCATAATTCCAGGTCCGGGTTGACCGGATTCTTGATCAGAACAGGTATATCTACACCTTTCAAAGCATCTGCGATTTCCTGTACGGCGAACGGGTTAACGGTGGTACGTGCACCGATCCACAGGATATCTATTCCGGCTTTCAACGCTTCGAATACATGGTCTTTTGTGGCTACTTCGGTAGCTACATACATACCTGTTTCTTTCTTTACACGTTTCAACCACTGCAAGCCTTCGGCTCCGATACCTTCGAATCCTCCCGGTTTAGTACGGGGTTTCCAGATTCCGGCACGGAATATTTTAACGCCTTTTGATGCCAGCTGATGGGCTGCGTCCATTACTTGTTCTTCTGTTTCGGCACTGCACGGGCCCGAGATGATGATAGGACGCTGTGGGTCTACACCGGGTAATAAGATTGATTCTAATTCCATTTCCATGATCGTATAATTTTCAATTTTTAATTTTCAATTCTTTAATTCTCATAAGTGCTTCCTGTAATGCTTCGTTCTTGCAGCAAAGTGAGATACGGATGTAACGTTCGCCACAGCTTCCGAAGATAAATCCGGGGGTAATGAAAACGTTGGCTTCATACAATACCTTGTTTGCCAGGGCTTCGCTGCCTTCTGCTTCTGCCGGGATCTTTCCCCAGAGGAACATGCCGACCTGATTTTCGTCGTAGGTACAACCGATGGCGTGCATGATTTGTCCGGCCAGGTCGCGGCGGCTACGATAGGTACGGTTCATATTGTCATACCATTCTTTCGGCGCTTTCAATGCTTCCACAGCTGCATGCTGCATCGGTTTGAATTGGCCGGAGTCGATGTTGCTTTTCACTTTCAATATCCATTGAACGAACTGGGCGTTCGAGGCCAGCATCGCCATACGCCATCCCGGCATATTGTGAGCCTTGCTCATCGAATTCATTTCGATACAGATATCTTTAGCTCCCGGAACACTCAGGATACTTAACGGCTGGTCGTTCAGGATGAAACTGTAAGGATTGTCGTTACAGATAATGATACCGTGTTTACGTCCGAAAGCAACCAGCTTTTCAAAAAGTTCCCTGCTGGCGTTTGCTCCGGTAGGCATGTTCGGATAGTTGACCCACATCAGCTTTACGCCGGAAAGGTCCATCTTTTCCAATGCCTCGAAATCCGGCTGCCATCCTAATTCTTCTTTCAGTTCATAAGGAATTAGATTTGCCTGTACCAGCTTGCTGACAGAACTATAAGTCGGATAACCGGGATTGGGAACCAATACGCCGTCGCCCGGATTCAGGAATGCCAGTGAGATATGCAGGATACCTTCTTTGGAACCGATCAACGGTTGTATCTCTGTTTTCGGGTCCAGTTCAACTCCATACCATGTCTGATACCAGTCGGCGAAACCTTTACGCAGTTCGGGGATACCTACATACGGTTGGTAACCATGCTCATTCGCATTATGTGCATGTTCGCACAACGTCTCGATGGTCTGTTCCGAAGGAGGCAGATCAGGGCTACCTACGCCCAGGCTGATCACATTCTTGCCTGCGGCATTCATTTCGGCTACTTCTTTCAGTTTCTTTGAGAAGTAGTATTCTTGTACGCTGCCTACACGGTCAGCGGGTGTGATGTTACACACTTTGTTTTCCTTCTGCATATTCGCCTAAAATTTTTAAGTCCTTTGTTAATGGAGTGATGGCATCCAATGCCTGTCTGTATCTTGTATAATCAGTAAATGTCAGGTCGATATAGAACAAATACTCCCATTCGCGGCCGATGATCGGTAACGATTGTATTTTAGAAAGATTCATGTCGTAAAAAGAAAGAATGGAGAGGACTTTGGAAAGACTGCCGGAGGTGTGGGGAAGAGCGAAAACTAACGAAGATTTGTTGATGTCTGATTTTTCAAGAAGATCTTCAGCCGTCCAGCGGTCTGCTATGGCAAGGAAGCGGGTGAAGTTTCGTTTGTTGGTCTCTATCCCTTCGGCCAGTATTTCCATCTTGTAGATTTGGGCGGCCAGTTTCCCGCAAATAGCAGCGTGTCCTTCCAGGTTATTCTCGGCAATCCATCGGGCACTCATCGCCGTATCTTCTTTCTCAACCACCTTGGCATTCGGCAAGGTATCGAGGAAGTCGGTACACTGCATAAGCGCAATAGGGTGGGAGTTGACTTCCGTGACATCGTGTATCGATGTTCCCGGCAGTGCAACAAGCGAGTGCGAGATGCGCAGTTTGTATTCGCCGATCACTCTCAGTCCGCTTTCGCGAATCAGTTCATGATTTTGCAGCAAGCTCCCTGCAATAGTATTCTCGATGGCCATCAGTCCCAACAAAGACGGGTCTTTCTTAATGGCTGAAATAACATCTCTGAATGTATTGCATCCAACAATTTCAATATCTTCACCTTCATAGAAGCTACGGGCTGCGATGTCGTGATACGAACCGGCTATTCCCTGAATTGCTACTTTCTTTTTCATCTTTCTAATTTATTGTCACAAAAAAAGTCCCACCGAAACCGGCAGGACTTTATATTGTTTATTGATACATATTTTCTATCATCAACGCTTTACATACAAATTCCTGCCTTCACTCTGCTAAAGTAAAAGTAATAAAAGAAATATGTAAAGCTAAATCGATTCATTTGTCTCGTTTGTTTTTAAATACGCAGCAAAAGTAACGCTTTTTTGGAAACTACAAGCAAAAAGTAATAATTTTTTTCGTTAAGCGATAAAAATAATGTTCAGACGACTTTTAATCCGGCTTGCAGCGTCAACATCTCTTTGGGTACAGACTTCTTGATGCTCTCGATCAACATACCGGCAATGGTATGACGGATAAAGTCTTTCCGTGTGATCCAGACGATTTCGCGTGCCGGTTTAGGAATGGCAAAAGGACGTACCAGTTTTTTCTGATCTTCGCTGAGTTGCAGGGTTGCCAGTTCCGGAATGAAAGTGACGCCATTGCCGCTTTCTACCATGCGCATAAATGTTTCCAGGCTTCCCAGACGGTAAGCGGCCTGGCGCAGTTTTACCTTTTCCATCTGGCAGAAACGCATTAACTGGTCGCGGAAACAGTGACCTTCATCCAGCAACCAGAGATGTTCGTCGCTGATATCTGCCGTACGGATCATATCTTTCTTGAATACCGGATCATTTTTAGCCACATATCCGAAGAACTGCTCATAATATAATGTATCGCCTTGTATCTGGTTTTCTGTGGGTTGGTTGGCGATGATGGCTGCATCTATCTCGCCATTCAGGATTGCGGCCATAGTGGGAGCCGTTTTCATTTCAAGGATGCGAATATCCAGCTCCGGATGTTTTTCAGACAACTGCTGGAAAAAACGGGGTAGCAGGTAAGGAGCGATCGTCGGAAGTACTGCCAGCCGGAACGTCCCTTTCAACGATTGTTCTTCTTCATTGACAATGTCTTTAATAAGGGAAGCCTGATAAAGAACGGTACGAGCCTGGTCGATCACCTTACGTCCGGCGGGGGTAGGGCAGACCGGCTGCATATTCCGGTCGAATAATTTAATGCCAAGTTCGTCTTCCAGTTTTTGTATCATCATACTGAGCGTAGGTTGTGTTACTCTGCAATGTTCTGCTGCTTTTGCGAAGTGGCGGTATGTATCTACTGCCAGGATGTACTCGAGTTGTTGTATATTCATAATGCTTTCAGTTTTTATCTATGGGCTTTCGTGAACATTGTTCGGTTTGTTATAGATAAATGCAAAGGTAGAAAATATATGGTAGCTTTTCTAATCTTCTTTTGTATAATAATGAGATAAACGAAAAGGCCGGAAATCATCTTCCGGCCTTCATCGCTTTTAATAGATTAAAGATCACCGATTGACCTTTTAATTCAATTTAAACCTAACCCCTAATTTTACCCCGAAAGACATAACCTTCACTTTATCTGT
>OGXT01000132.1_pt1 | contig 93238 bp, 88 predicted proteins | sample 1576361 | NCBI WGS metagenome assembly OGXT01 (sample SAMEA3541514, study PRJEB24748) | human gut metagenome | biome: human gut; feature: human-associated habitat; material: faeces | place: China | collected 2012 | reverse complement strand
CACACCTCAATTTTATTTTTTCAAAAATATTGAAATTTATTCCTTGTATATATAAAAAAATTTTTTTCATAATATTTATTATAAAAATGAAATTTTAAAGAAAGGAATAACCAATTAAATAAATTTTGTTTTTATATAGTTGGTTAAGCAAGTTTTTTAATGAATACAATTGTAAAATTGTTTAGTAATGAAAAAGGTGAAATTTATAGATTTTTAAATAAATTTTATAATAAAACAGATGTAAGTACAACAAATGAATCTGCTTCACTTGAATGGGAAAATTTGTACAAAAATCCTGTTGAAATGGCTGATATTATAGGCGTTTTTATAGAAAATAAAGAGGCTTTTAAAATTAATATGTGGGTAAGCTTAGATGAAAATGTTCTTATTAATGTTAGTGAAAACAATGCCGATAAAATAATCCGATATTTATACGAAAGATTTCCTTATTAAATATGACCTGTTTTGGGGGACGGAGCAAAAAACAGGTCAATTATTTTTTCTATTTTTCTAAAATTATTGTTACTGGACCATCATTTAAAAGTTCTACCTTCATGTCTGCCCCAAAAACTCCACATTCTACTTTTACATTTTCTTTTTTACATTGTTCTATAAAATACTCATATAGTTCATTTGCTTTATCTGGTTTGGCAGCATTTGTAAAGCTTGGCCTGTTTCCGCTGGTACAATCAGCATATAGCGTAAACTGAGAAACTATTAGCAATTCCCCATTTATATCTTTTAAAGCAAGATTCATTTTACCATTTTCATCTTCAAATACACGTAGCTTTATAAGTTTTTGTACTAAATAATTTGCTGTTTCTTTTGTATCTTCTGGCCCAACACCAAGAAGGACAAGAAAGCCTTGCCCTATTTTTCCTACTATTTCGTTTTCAACTTCTACCTTAGCATGTTTTACTCTTTGAATAACTAATTTCATAATTTCGTTTCTCCTTAACTCTGTCCCAAACTGTCACAATGTCACAATTAGGGACTGTCCCCAATTGTGACATTATTCTGATTTTTTGTCACGTGTCATTAGTCTTGTAACTCCTTCTTTTGGTGATAAATTGTTATATAACATATCATATACTGCATTTACTATTGGCATATCTACTTGGTATTTTTGTGCAAGTTCGTAAGCAACTTCTATATTGTCTACGCCTTCTATTACCATTCCTATTTGATTTCTTGCTTCTTCTAAGGTTTTTCCTTGTCCCATAAGTTTTCCTGCTGTTCTGTTTCTGCTATGTTCGCTTAAGCATGTAACTATTAAGTCACCAAGTCCTGTTAGTCCATAAAAGGTTTCATATTTTCCTCCTAAAGCTACTCCTAGTCTTGAAATTTCGCATAAGCCTCTTGTTATTAACGCTGCAAATGTATTATCTCCAAGTCCTATTCCTGCTGCAACTCCTGCGCAAAATGCAATTATATTTTTTAATGCTCCACCAAGTTCTACTCCTTTAACATCTTTTGATGTATATACTCTTAAGTTTTCGTTCATGAATATATCTCTTAATTCATTTGCTATTTCTTCATTTTCAGATGCTATTACCATTGCTGTTGGTACTGCTTTAGAAACTTCCTCTGCATGGCTTGGTCCTGATAAAACAGCAAGTTTTACATTTGGTATTTCTTGTTTAAATACTTCGTCTAATGATGATAAGGTTTCTTTTTCAAAACCTTTTGTGCATATTACAATAGTTTGATTAGTTACATATTTTTTGTATTCTTTTACTGTATTTCTAGTAAATTTTGATGGTGTTACATGCAATATTATTTCACTATTCTTTATCGCTTCTTCATATGAAGTTGTACAATATATTCCTTCTGGTAATATCACCTCTGGCAAGAATTTGCACTTTTTTTCATTATTTATTAAATCCGCTTCTTCTTGCATAAAAGACCAGATTTTTACTTTATTTCCTAATTTTGCTAAATGTATAGCTAGGGCTACTCCCCAGCTTCCACTACCTATTATCGCTATATTTTTCATTTTATTTTTCTCCTTATAAAGGTAATCATTTAATTTTTTTAAAATCTAATTTGTTTTCTGTTCCGTTTAATAATCTTTTTACATTTGCTCTGTGATTAAATACAACTAAAACAGCCATTAATATACTATATATAACATAATTTCCATCTACTAAATATGCTGTATGTGGCATAAGTAAAATTAGTACTGGGAATAGTATTGCGGCTGATATTGACCCTAAAGATACCATTTTTGTAAGTGCCATTAGTACTAGTGCAAATACTAGGCAAATTAGTCCAATATTCCAGTTTGTAATTAATAATACTCCTAAAGCTGTTGCAATTCCTTTTCCACCTTTGAAACCAAAGAAAATTGGGAATGTGTGACCAACTACAACTAATAAACCGGCTATTTGAATTAATAATGCTCTATCCACACCTTCTTTTACTATGTTGCCTGCTATATATGCTACTAATACTGCTAGTACTCCTTTTAATACATCACATATAAGAGTTAATATAGCTGCTTTTTTTCCAACGCTTCTTAAAACATTAGTTGTGCCTGCATTTCCGCTTCCCTTTTCTCTTACATCAAATCCTGCCATTTTTTTACTAATTATTACTGAAAAACTAATACTTCCTAATAAATATGCAATAACTGCTACTATAATATAAACTAACATAATTTTTTCTCCTTTAAATTTAATTTTTATGCTAAACTAAAATTCCAAGTTTTCAACCTTTAGTAATTTTATGTAAAGGACAAAAGTGACCCGTCCCCAAATGTCCTTTTAGTTTAGACGTCTTTATCTTTCTTTTCTCTTACCATTATTCTTACTGGTGTTCCTGTTAAAGTAAATTCTTTTCTTATTTGATTTACTAAATATCTTTCATAAGAAAAATGGAATAGTTTTTTATCATTTACAAATACCACAAATGTTGGTGGCTTTGTAGAAGCTTGAGTCATATAATAAATTTTTAGTCTTTTTCCCTTATCTGTTGGTGGTTGAACTATTGCTATTGCTTCATTTAATACTTGATTTAATACTGCTGTTGAAACACGTAATGCATTTTGATTAGCTACTTGATTTATCAATTCAAATAATTTATTAACTCTTTGACCTGTTTTTGCTGATATAAAAATTATTGGTGCATAAGATAAATATGCAAGCTCACTATATACTTGTTTTTTGTATTTTTCCATACTATGTTCATCTTTTTCGTATGCATCCCATTTATTTATAACAATAATACTTGCTTTTCCTGCTTCATGAGCTTCTCCTGCTATTTTCTTGTCTTGTTCTGTTACTCCTTCGTTTGCATCTATCATAAGTAAACATACATCTGCACGTTCTACTGCTAAAAGGCTTCTCATAACACTATATTTTTCAATTTGTTCATCTACTTTAGATTTTCTTCTAATTCCTGCAGTATCTATAAATACATATTTGCCAAACTCATTTTCAAAGTTTGAATCTATTGCATCTCTAGTGGTTCCTGCTATATCACTTACTATTACTCTATTTTCACCTAATATTTGATTTACTAAAGAAGATTTTCCTACATTCGGTTTTCCTATAATTGCAACTTTTATAGTTTCGTCATCTTCTACTTCTTCTGTTTTAGGAAGCTCTTCATAAATTGCATCTAGTACATCTCCTATTCCTATTGCATTAACTGAAGAAACAGGATGTGGATCTCCTAAACCTAAATTATAGAATTCATATATATCGTCAGATGTTTTTCCATAATTATCTGCTTTATTGCAAACTAAGACAATTGGCTTTTTAGACTTTTTAAGCATTAAGCTTATTTCTTTATCTGCTGCTGTAACACCTTGTTTTATATCTGTTAAAAATATTATTACATCTGCAATATCTATTGCTATATTAGCTTGGTCACGCATTTGTGAAACAATAATATCTTCAGATTCTGGCTCTATTCCCCCTGTATCTATTAATGTAAAAGTTTTACCTTTCCACGTTGCATCTGCATAAACTCTATCTCTGGTAACTCCTGGTTCATCTTGTACTATTGATATTCTTTTCCCTACTATATAGTTAAAAAATGTAGATTTTCCTACATTCGGTCTTCCTACTATTGCTACTGTTGGTTTGCTCATTTTTTAGTATCCTTTATTTTATATTTAGGTTTTTAACAAGGTTTTACCTATAAACCTGTATTTTTACATCACTTATTTTATATCATTTTTATTATTTAGTCAACGAAATTTTATTTTTTTAGACCACTTAGTCTATGGCTAAATATCTTTAGGCATTTTATTTATATTCTATCAAAGTTTTATGAAATAAAAAGTGTGAAAATCTTCTTACTTACAAAATTAAGCTTACCTTATTATAATAAGATAAGCTTAATTTTAACTTTTTAGTAGTTGTTATCAACAACTACTGATATTGCTCTAACACTTAATGCTTTTCCCCAACGTTTTTTGTTGCCGCCTTCCTTTCCGATAACATTGCCTGCAATTTTTGCACTCACATGAATTTTTAAACAATGCCAATTCTCTGGTTCGTTAAAAATTTTGTTCATGTCAAAAATTCCGTAAAGACCAATGTTTCTCCCTTTTGCATCTCTAACAGGCAATACTTTAAAGCTGTCTGTTCCTTCCTTTAATTCCAAGTCTATTTCAGTTTCATATTCTCTTGAAGGTTCTACCACTGTACATACCTTTCTTTCACCATCATTGCAGCCTTGTTTTAAACAGTTAAGTGCATATTCATACCATCCTTGTAAAAATTTTTGCTTTTTCTTTCTAAGTACAATAGGCTTAACCACTTTTTGCATTTCAAATGCTTTTTGAGAAGTTTCTTGGGTAATAATCTCGCCTGTATAAGCTATTCCTGCATACTTGTAGATTCCATTCTCAGCCACATATAGTGGTAATGAAATTTCTTCCGTTTCATACACTTCTTCATTCCAGTACTCCAAATACTCGTACTTCTCGCCAATCGCTATTTTTCGGTAAGGAACCTTTGCCTTTTTCAAGGCTTCTTCAAAATAGATAGAAACAAAAGGTAATTTTCTTTCATATACCTTAAGTTTATAAAAGATATCTCCAGCTATTTCATATTTGCCTTTTTCGTACACCCAGCACGAGGGAAGATTTTCCCGGTAGGTTACTACAGTTTGAGCTACCATCATAATTGTTACCTCCTATAGGAAATAATGTTAAACAATATTAATACGTTCGTTACTATATTAGTATATCATATTATGTAACTTATGGCAATCTTTTTTTATCTATTAATACTATTTTTCCAATAATTAATATACTTCCAAGTACACTGATAAACCTTGAAAAGTGCATTATAGGTGTTCCAGAGTACTCTACTTTTAATTTTCCGTTTTCTACGTTTGAAACTTTAACACCTACAAATCCATTTTCTGTTTCAAAAGTTTTCAAATTTTGCTTTTTTCCATTGCTTTCTAAAGTAATTTTATAGCCTAAATAATAAATATAAGGAAGTTCTATTTGTGTTTCTTCAGAAGCGTTTACTATATCACATGTTAAGTTTGTTCCATTTTTTTGCTTATTTTCTATAGTGGCTGTGCCACTAATTACAACTACATCATCTGTTCTATCTTCTATATATTTTCTGTTTTCAAATGCTTTACATGGTAAATATTCAAAACTTGCACATCCTGCATGAACTCTTTTAGTATCTTTTGTAACAGCTACCGTAGGCCATAATTTGCTTTCATCTATCTCATTTTCAGTAAAATTCAAGTGTGAGCATAACATTAAGGTGGTTATCATTAAAGCCCCTAGTATTATTGTTATATCTTTATATTTTATTTTGCTAGCTAATACTCCAATATTTATAGCAACTACAAAAGATAAAAAGAAGGCTGAAAATTCCAATAACCTAAATGAAAATTGTAGCATTTTTAGTATAGCTGGTAATTTTTCAAAGGGAAAAATGTCTAAGGTCATAAAACAGCATATTATACTTACAGCAAGGCTGAAAATATAAAAATAATAACAATCTGTCTGTTTGAATTTTTTAGTCATTTTTTTTATTGACAAAGGAGTTAATGCTAATAATACTATACTTACTAAACCTATTTCGAAAATCATTATATTACTTGATTTTGTTATAAATAAGTCTATAAAATCTAGTTTTAAAGCTATCAAAACTTCTGTTCTTTCCATTCTTCCAGGCTTAAACACTTCATAATTTATACTTAATTTATGTTCTAACAAAGGCATCCAAAAGAAGCTAGTTACAATTAATATAATACCAAGGTAAGCTACTATTTTAAGTATTATTTTTTTATTTTCTTTTAGTTTCCTAAACTGTGTTAATAAATATATAAAGCATAAAATCGCAACATACATTGTAATTACTGTGTGTGTTAAAATTAGCCCTATACAACCTATCATAAATATATATTCTCGTTTAGGCTTGTTTTTTAGTATTCCATATAAGCCTTGAAAAACCATTGGTAAAAATGTAAAAGTAGCTAACTCTGCTAAAGCATTTCTTATGTACATATCTGTAAGTCTATATGGTGCAAAAGCATAAAATATCCCTGCAATTAATGCTATCTTTTTGTTTTTTGTTATTTCTTTTGTACAAAAATACATAGTTATACAAGAAGAATATACACATACAAACATAAACATTTTTATGCAGCCCACAAATGATGCTCCAAATATTTTGAAGATTAATGGCAGATATGCTGTAAGTGGACTATAAAACAAATTCCAAGAATAACCAAAGCCATTACAAAAGTTTGACATTATTACTGGAAAGCTTTGCCCTTCTGTAATAGATTGATATGTTCCCATTAATCTTGCTATATGCTGAATTCCATCATCATATGTAATATCTATTTTATTGCTTAGAAGCGGCATGCATACAAACATTGCCGCTATAAATAATATTATTGCACATTTTACATTTTCCTTTTCTAATATGTTTTTTATTTTATCCATTTTTATTTATTATTTAATCCCTTTCTACTTTTTTTGCTTCATAAATTATATAAATTACAAAACCTATAAAACTAATAAATGATATTGTATAAGATACATATGTTACTGCTGTTCCTACATATTTTACAGAAATTGTGCAGTTTTCTATATTATTTTCAAGCTTCACACTAACAAATCCATTTTCAGATTCTATAGGCTTTAATTTTTCTTTGTTTCCATTTTGCTCAATTATTACCTCATAGCCCGGATAATAGAAAAATGGCATTTCTAAAATTGTTCCACTTAAAATGTCTTCTATACTTGCATTTAAAGTTAAATCTTTTTTTGTTTCTTGAGTTATATTGGCACTTCCTTGTAAGATATATATTCTATCTTCTTTTTCAAGTAAGTATGTATTTTGTAATTTTAGTGCTTTTATAGGTAAATATTCTCTATTTATTTGTTTAACATTTATATATAGTTTTTCTGTTACATATTTCTCGTTTGCCTCATCTAAATTTGGTTTTTTTGTTTTATATTTTTGTACTATTGGCACAGTATAAGCTACAGAGGTTGTTATAATTACAATTGACAATATTATTTTGGGAAAATCTTTTTTAGAAATCATTCCTAGTATAATATATAAATTTACTGCATCTATAAATGATATAAAAAATACAAAAAATGTCATCATTCTCCATGGGTACTGCAATTTGCAGAAAAAGTCTGGGAATAAATGCCATGGGCAATAATCACAAGACATAAATAAACCAATAAATGCAAAAAGCCAAGCTAAAATATAAAAGTCTTTATATTTTTTATCTATTTTTCTATAGGTAATTATGCTTAAAACTGCAAGTATAAATGTAGGTATTCCTATTATATAAGTAGTTGGATTTACTCCCCTAAGCTGCTCATTTTTATCTTTAAAAAATTCACTTATTTTTAAAGTATTGTCATATACATATATTCCATTTGTACTCATTATTTTGTTATCTAATATAGCATAATCGGCTGAAAATTTTGCTTCTACTAATGGAGCTATAAAAAATAGTGACACAAGTAAAATAAATATTACATTTATTACTAATTTCTTTATAACTTCTTTTTCTTTTAATTTTTTTATATTAAACAATACATATATTATGCAGTAAAGTACTGTATAGAAGGTTGTTATTGTATGTGTTAATATTAATCCTATTGCTCCTATAGCAATATAATAATGTTTTTTACCATCTTGATTAAATAGGCTATATATTCCTTTGAATAATATAGGTATAAATATAAATGACGCAAATTCTCCTATTGCAAATCTTTTATACACATCTCCTAGTTTGTATGGGGCTATTAGATAAATGATACTTGCAAATAGTGAAATAGCTCTGTTTTTGGTTACTTCATATACAAATTTGTACATGGTTATTCCTGATAAAACTATACACATTCCTGCGAATATTTTTAATGCTATGGCATATGAAGTAGTAAATATTTTTATTAGAAGCGGAATATATGTTACAAGTGGATTGTAAAATAAGTTCATTGCATACCCGCCACCACTACAAAAATATGGTGCTACTATTGGTGGAAACTCTCCTATCTTTAATGTATTACTAGTTCCTAAAACACGAAGTAAGTGTATAAAGCCGTCATGAGTTTCACTAATTTGAATGTCTTTTAGAGGAATGCTTAGTATTACCCCTATTATAATTATTAAGCAATAATGGAACCATTTATTTCTCTTTAATATTTCTATTGTATTGCTAAATGTTTTTTTCATATGTACCTCTCTTATTTTTATTTTTTCTTATTATATCATTTGTTTTTAATCTTGCAATATTTTTTAGTAAAAAAAACACACAGTATAAATACTGTGCAATTCTTCTTTAATTATTTTTCTTTTTTAGCTACTACTTCTTTTCCATTGTAGTATCCGCAATTAGAACATACTCTATGTTGCATTACCATTTCGTGGCAATGTGGACATTCTACTAAATTTTTATTTTCTAATTTCCATGTTGATCTTTTTAATCCTGTTCTTGCTTTTGACCATCTTCTTTTTGGTTGTGCCATTTTTATTCCCCCCTCGCGAATTCATCTTTGTGTATCTATTTTACATAGTTATCTCGTTTTTATAGTACTTTAAAATTATACTAATTTTTTTATACTTTGTCAATACATAGATTGATTTTTTTCATATATTATTCAATAATTAATGAAGCCTTTTATATTCTGAGGTATTAAGAAGTTTCATATAACATAAAAGTTCCCTTCCTTATTATGGGAAGGGAACTTTAGGTCTACTACTTATTCGATGTGTTACGCGATGGCAACCAGAAAGTTTTCCAGTGAATGGCTTCTCACGTACCTCTGAGCGATTTCATTGTCTTTTTCAATTTCAATGCATTTAAAGAGCTGCTTTTCTTTACAGATTTTGAGAAATTGGTCAATTGCCTCTTCCCCATACTTGTAGCTCATCCGCTCGTTCGGGATCGAAATTGTTAGATATGCTGAATATTGCATATCAAATATTTCCAACATACCAATTACTTTTCCTTCTTTCGTCTTAATTGTCAAAAGACTGATTGTTGAATCTTTGTGCTGAGAATCTTTGATTCTCTGTTTCAGTTTTGTAACATCCTTTTGGGATTTTCCTTCAACTTGCAAATAGAACTCTTTTGCATCGCTAACTTTCATATTAGCCAAGTCTAACAGTCTCCGTTTGCCATCCTGATTCTCAAACCTCATAAAAAGACCTCCTAAAAGTAATATTTATGTAATTAATATAATAACATCTTTTTACTTCGTTTTCAATACATTTATTAAATTTTTATCATTTTTATGCTCTTTTGACAAAAATCGACATTAAATTTAATTAGTTTCTCTCGTAATTTCTCTTTCTTTTTGTAACAATACTTTCATTCTATTTTTAGCATCTATTTTGCTAGTATGTTCAAAGTTTTCAAATCTATTAGGGTTTGTATCATACACGATTTTAATATTTGGCATATATTTTTTCTTTGTAAATCTATTTGTAAAAAATAATGATAATCTACTTTTTATTTTATCAAACATGGTTTCTTCTACTTTTACTAATGCCACTATTTTTCTTTCTGAAAATACTTTTAAACCGTGTTCATCTGTTACAACATAATATTCGTCATATTGCTCCATTTGTGCAACATTTCCCTCTCCTAGCTTACTACAAATGGCTTCTATCATATCTAATCTGCTAAATTTTCTTGGTTCATATTTTATTGCTTTTTCTTGACAATTTTCCTTTATTCCAAATAAGTTTACGAATTTTTCATCATATGTACAAATTTTATCTATGTAATTATCTAACTCCTCAAAATGTGAACCTATAGTTTCTATTTCTAACTTTTCTATTTCAAAATTTTCAATGTTTACTAAATCTGGACAAACTACTTCTATTAAAACTTTTGGACTAATCTTGTCAAATTTTGCATCACAAAAGAACTTATCTTCTATTGAATTTTCAATATATTTTAGGTAGTTACTATCCACTTTATTTTCTGTAACAGCCTTTTTTACATTTTCATGTAGTTCTACAGCCTCTGACATTTTTTCTATTTTAGCCAAAATATCATCAAATTCTTCTTTTTTTGTTTTAACTACTTCATATTCGTTATTTACTTCAATATCCTCAATTTTTGCATTTTCTTCTTCGTTCATTTTTTCACCCTTTTAATTAAACTATTTTTTATTATAGCACTAATCCTTATAAAAGTATGTTACTTTTTTCTTACTTTTCTATTACAATTATGTGACAAATTTATTACTTTTTTACTTCTGCATTTTCCTTTTCACAATATATAATAGAATTATATACCTTTTTTAAGTTTTCTTTTTTTATAACCGGGTCTATTCCTTGCTCGCTTACTTGCTTAAATATTTCTTTTGCAAATTTATTTATTTTAGGATTTACTCTTTTTTTGCTTTCTACTTTTGTCCAATATTCTAGTTGTGTACTTTTAGTCCAATTTTTGCCATTGTAAACTATTCCTGCTGCTAGATTATCGCATATCATTTCTACTGCATATTTGTATGGCATTACTGGCGTTTTTTCTACAGTTGCATAATCGTACCAATATTCATGATGGTGCTTATTTCTTCCTTTATGGTGAAGCCAAGCTTCAGAATAACCATTTATTTTTCGGCACGCATGTATTGGGCTAAATTTTCCTGTGTAATATTTAGCTGATTCCCAAAACTCAGTTGGATTATATTTTGACCAATCATGCATAAAGCCTCTCCATGGTTCACCTGCTTTGCAACATAGCTTAAATACTATCCATTTGTGCTTTGTTATTGTTCCAAAATGTTTTACTGCATTTACTAATATCATTTCATATCTCCCCTTATTACTGTGCCTTCTTATTATATAACATTTATCTTTTTTGTCAAGAATCACGTAGGACATTTGGGGACGGGTCACTTTTGTCCTTTACATAACACTTGAATTTTAATAATACTATTTTCACAAAGGACAAATGTGACCCGTCCCCAAATGTCCTTTCTAAGTAATAGAAAATCGCCTACTTTAAAGTAAGCGATTTTTATAAATTTTATCTGTTAGGATTTTTGATTGCAGCTTGTGCAGCGGCTAATCTTGCAATTGGAACTCTAAATGGTGAGCATGATACATATGTTAATCCAACATTATGGCAGAATTCTACACTTGATGGGTCTCCACCATGTTCTCCACAAATTCCTAATTTAATATTTGGTCTTGTTGCTTTACCTTTTTCAGCAGCCATTTTTACTAATTGTCCAACACCAACTTGGTCAAGTCTTGCAAATGGATCTTGTTCATAAATTTTGTTTGCATAGTAAGCTCCTAAGAATTTACCAGCGTCATCTCTTGAGAATCCAAATGTCATTTGTGTTAAGTCATTTGTTCCAAATGAGAAGAATTCAGCTTCTTTTGCAATTTGGTCAGCTGTTAATGCTGCTCTTGGGATTTCAATCATTGTACCAATATGGTATTCCATATCAGAACCTTTTTCTTTCTTAACTAATTCAGCTGTTTCAACAACTATATCTTTAACAAATTTTAATTCTTTTACTTCTCCAACTAATGGAATCATTATTTCAGGAACTATATCATATCCATCTTCTGCTTTTACTTCAATAGCAGCTTCCATTAATGCTCTAGTTTGCATTTTAGCTATTTCTGGATAAGTTACAGCTAAACGGCATCCACGGTGACCCATCATTGGGTTGAATTCATGTAATTCAGCACATTTAGCTTTTAAGCGCTCTACAGTTACTCCCATATCTTTAGCTAATGCTACGATATCAGCTTCTTCTTTTGGTAAGAATTCATGTAGAGGTGGATCTAAATAACGTACTGTCATTGGTAATCCTTTTAGTTCTTTGTACATAGCTTTGAAGTCACCTTTTTGGAAAGGAATTAATAGAGCTAATGCTTTTTCTCTTTCTTCAACTGTTTCAGATAATATCATTTTTCTGATAGCAAAAATTCTTTCTTCTTCAAAGAACATATGCTCTGTTCTACATAATCCAACACCTTCAGCTCCTAATTCGATAGCTTTTTTAGTATCTCTTGGAGTATCAGCGTTTGTTCTAACACCTAATTTTCTATATTTGTCTGCCCATTCCATAACACGACCAAATTCACCAGCGATTGTAGCATCAACTGTTGGAATTGCTCCATCATAGATATTTCCTGTTGTTCCATCTATTGAGATTGTATCTCCTTCATGATATGTTTTTCCAGCTAATGTGAATTGTTTATTTTCTTCATCCATTACGATATCTCCACATCCTGAAACGCAACATGTACCCATACCACGAGCAACAACTGCAGCGTGTGATGTCATACCACCACGTACTGTTAAAATACCTTGTGCAGCTTTCATACCTGTAATATCTTCTGGTGATGTTTCAAGTCTTACTAATACAACTTTTTCACCTTTTCCACCGATACCTTGAATTTCAGCATCTTCAGCTGTGAATACTATTTTACCACAAGCAGCTCCAGGAGAAGCACCTAAACCTCTTCCAGCAACTTGAGCTTCTTTTAAAGCTTTTGTATCAAATTGTGGGTGTAATAATGTATCTAAGTTACGAGGATCTATCATTAATACAGCTTCTTGTTCTGTACGCATTCCTTCGTCAACTAAATCACAAGCTATTTTTAAAGCAGCTTGTGCTGTTCTTTTACCATTTCTTGTTTGTAACATGTATAATTTACCATGTTCAACAGTAAATTCCATATCTTGCATATCACGATAGTGATTTTCAAGTGTTTCGCATACTTTTTTGAATTCTTCGAATGCTTCTGGGAATTTGTTAGCCATTTCTGTAATTTTCATAGGTGTACGAACACCAGCAACGACGTCTTCACCTTGTGCATTTGTTAAAAATTCTCCAAATAAGCCTTTTTCTCCTGTAGCTGGGTCACGAGTAAATGCAACACCTGTACCACAGTCTTCACCCATATTACCAAATGCCATAGATTGAACGTTAACAGCTGTTCCCCAAGAATAAGGAATATCGTTATCTCTTCTATAAACATTAGCACGTGGATTATCCCATGATCTAAATACGGCTTTTATAGCTCCCATTAATTGTTCCTTTGGATCACTTGGAAAGTCTTGTCCTATTTTTGATTTATATTCTGCTTTGAATTGGTTTGCTAATTCTTTTAAATCGTTAGCATCAAGTTCTATATCTTGTTTAACACCTTTCTTAGCTTTCATTTCATCGATAAGTTGTTCAAAGTATTTTTTACCAACTTCCATAACAACATCTGAATACATTTGAATAAATCTACGATAGCAATCCCATGCCCAACGTGGATTATTTGATTTTTCTGCTATTACATTAACAACGTCTTCGTTTAAACCTAAGTTTAAAATTGTATCCATCATACCAGGCATTGATGCTCTAGCACCTGATCTTACAGAAACTAATAATGGATTTTCTTTATCTCCAAATTTCTTTCCTGTAATTTCTTCCATTTTACCAATGTACTCATTGATTTGTTTTTGAATTTCTTCATTAATTTCTCTACCATCTTCATAGTACTTTGTACATGCTTCAGTAGTGATTGTAAAACCTTGAGGAACTGGTAAACCTAAATTAGTCATTTCTGCTAAGTTAGCTCCTTTACCTCCTAAAAGTTCACGCATGTCTGCATTTCCTTCGCTAAAAAGGTATACATACTTTTGACTCATAAAAAAACCTCCTTGTTTTTGCTTGTCTTAACTATATATTTTTTTGTTAAAACTCTCTTTTATGATTGCTCCAAAATAGTTTTCTCGGAACGAGTTAATTATATACATAATTTGCCTAATTGTAAAGTATATTCAATAATTTTTCCAAGATTTTATTTACTTTATTTTCTCTTTGTTGTATAATTAACATAAATATTTTTTTAAGGAGGGCTTTACTATTGGCTAAAAAATCTTCTCAGGCACGGTTAACAATTCCAAAAGACATTTGGGATATAGCTAAATTTGATGATTTTGACAGAAAAGATTTTGGCTTTTTTATATTGCCAGATTCAAGAGTTGTTATAGCCAATCGTTCTATTGGTAAACTGTTAGATTATCAATTTCTTGGTAGCTGTACCTTTGACCAGAAGCATCGCTTTTTTGTTCCAAAAAATGTAGATGAATACTTAGGAACAGGTAATATTTACTATTTTACCACTAGCCTAAAAGGTTCTATTGTCTACTTTTATAAAACAAGTAGTGAATCTTTAGTTAAGCTACAAAATTATCAACTAAATATTTTAATTAATAATTTCAATTAATGCCAATCAAGGGATCCCAATATTTGGAATCCCTTGATTGTTTTTTATTAAAACTCTATTTTCTCTTCTAACCATGCTGGTAGTTCGTCTATTTTCACTCTTACTTGCTCCATTGTATCTCTATCACGAATAGTTACTGCTTCATCTTCTAACGTATCAAAATCTATTGTTACACAATATGGTGTTCCTATTTCGTCTTCTCTTCTATAACGTTTTCCTATTGAACCTGCTTCGTCATAGTCACACATAAATTTCTTTGAAAGTTTTTCATATATTTCATCTGCTTTTTCACTTAATTTTTTAGAAAGTGGAAGTACTGCAACTTTGTATGGTGCTAAGGCTGGGTGTAGGTGAAGCACTGTTCTTGTATCTCCTTGAGCTATTTCTTGCTCTTCATATGCGTTGCACATCATTGCTAAGAATATTCTATCTACACCAACTGCTGGTTCTACACAATATGGTACATATCTTTCATTTGTTTCTGGGTCTAAATATGTTAAATCTTCTTTAGAAGCTTCCATATGTCTTGATAGGTCATAGTCTGTTCTATCTGCTATTCCCCATAATTCTCCCCATCCAAATGGGAATAAGAATTCTATGTCAGTTGTTCCTTTACTATAGAAAGATAATTCTTCTTTAGAATGTTCTCTCATACGTAGATTTTCTTCTTTCATTCCTAAACTTATAAGCCAATTTTTGCAGAAGTTTTTCCAATATTCATACCATTCTAAATCTGTTCCTGGTTTGCAGAAAAATTCAAGTTCCATTTGTTCAAATTCTCTTGTTCTAAATATAAAGTTTCCTGGTGTTATTTCATTTCTGAAAGAACGGCCCATTTGTCCAATTCCCATTGGCATTCTTCTTCTAGTTGTTCTTAATACATTTTTAAAATCTACGAACATACCTTGTGCTGTTTCTGGTCTTAAATATACTTCAGATTTTGCATCTTCAGTAACTCCCATAAATGTTTTAAACATTAAATTGAATTTTCTTATATCTGTAAAATCTTGTTTTCCACAATTAGGACATGGAATATTGTTTTCTTTTATAAACTCAACTAATTGTTCATTTGTCCAGCCGTCAAGTCCTGTTATATCTTTCCCCTGTGCAAATCCCCATTCTTCTATTAGTTTATCTGCTCTGTGTCTAGTCTTACACGCTTTACAATCTATTAATGGGTCTGAAAATCCTCCAACATGGCCTGTTGTAACCCATACTTGTGGATTCATCATAATTGCTGCATCAATTCCTACATTGTGTTTATTTTGAATTATGAATTTTTTCCACCATGCGTCTTTAATATTTTTTTTAAGTTCTGCACCTAGTGGTCCATAATCCCAAGAGTTTGCTAAACCTCCATAAATTTCTGACCCCGGATATACAAATCCTCTATTTTTACATAGTGCTACTATTTTTTCCATTGTTAATTCGCTCATATTACTTTTCTTCCTTCCTTAAAAGATAAATCTTACTACCATATTTTAGCAACTTACAACTATAAAGTCAATGTTTTTAATAATTTATATTTTTATATTGTCGAATTTTGGAAGTTTTTCAAACTTTTCCAAAACTCAAAAAATAATTTCTGTGGAAACTGTGGATAACTCTGTTGACAACCTTGTATCAACGGTTTTCGTTCACACGTTGTTCACATTTCTTTTTTTGGTTATTTATTATGAAAACCTTGTTTTTCAGTATTTACATAATCTTTGGTCTTTTGTATATAGTTCCAAGCATCTTTGCACATTTGCTTTAAATCTCTTTTTGCTTCCCAATTTAACTCTTCTTTGGCTTTTTTTGGGTCTGAATAACACGTTTCTATATCTCCTGCTCTTCGTGGCGCTATTTTATATTTTACCTTTTTATTTGTTGCACTTTCAAATTCTTTTACCATGTCTAGCACACTATAACCTTTTCCTGTTCCTAAATTATATATGAACATTCCTTGTTTTTCTTTATCTAGCTTTTCTAAGGCTTTTATGTGTCCTTTAGCTAAATCTACAACATGTATATAATCTCTTACTCCTGTTCCGTCTGGAGTGTTATAATCATTTCCAAATATAGAAAGTTCTGGCAAAATTCCTGCTGCCACCCTTGCAACATATGGCATTAGGTTGTTTGGTATTCCTTGTGGTTCTTCACCTATTAGTCCACTTTCATGAGCTCCTACTGGGTTAAAATATCTTAATATTGCAATATCCCATGAATTATCTGAATCATATATATCTTTTAATATTTGTTCTATAAATAGCTTTGTGGTTCCATATGGATTTGTAGTTCCTCCTACTTTGCATTCTTCTGTGATAGGTATTTTTTCAGGCTCTCCATATACAGTAGCAGATGAACTAAACACAAACTTTTTCACATTATATTTTTTCATTGTATCTAGCAAAGTAAGAGCTCCAGAAACGTTATTTACATAATATTCTATTGGCTTTTTTACCGATTCTCCAACTGCTTTGTAGCCAGCAAAGTTCATTACAGCTTCTATGTCTTTATTTTCTTCAAATACATTCTCTAAAGCTTCTTTATCCAAATAATTTATTTCATAAAATTTAAAATCTTTATTTGTAATCTTTTTTATTGCTTCTAGCACACTTGGCTTGCTATTTGAAAAATTATCTATAATTATAACTTTTTTTCCTTCGTTTAAAAGTTCTACTACTGTGTGGCTTCCTATATATCCTGTTCCCCCAGTAACTAAAATTGACATATACTTTCCTCTTTTCTTAAATAAATTTACCTATATTCTAATTTTCATATAAACTTTTGTAAATTTTATAATCTCTCATAATTTTTCTTACATAATTATTAGTTTCTTTATATGGAATATTCTCTATATTTGAGCCATCCTTTTTTATTGTGCCTTCTTTAATCCAATTATCTACATTTCCCATCCCTGCATTATAAGCAGCAAGTGCAAGTAATTCATTTCCGTCGTAATGTTTCAAAAGAGTTGCAAAATATTTTGTTCCTATTTTTATATTGGTTTCAGGGTTGTATAAAGATTCTTTTATTACAACTTCTTGCCCTATTTCATTTGCCATTTCAATAGCAGTAGATTCCATAAGCTGCATCAACCCTAAAGCACCACTTGAAGATTTTATGTTTCTATTAAATTTGCTTTCTACTTTTATTATTGCAAAAGTCAAAAGCGGGTCTATATCATTTTCTTCAGAGTATTTGTAAACATATTCTTCGTAATCTTTTACATAAATTTTCTTTAGTACTATATTTTGTACTTTTAAAGCTCCAAAAAGAAAAAAAATAAGAACTATTATAATAAGTGATATTATTAACCATTTTTTCTTTGAATTTGTCAAACTATTTCTCTCCTCACTTTTTGCTCAAAGGACAAAAGTGACCCGTCCCCAAATGTCCTTTGAATTATTTACATTCGTACCAACTTGTCGCTTCTGAAATCTCTACAATTAATGGCACAGACAAATTTGCTGCATTTTCCATACAACTTTTAAGTAGCTCTTTTGCTTTTTCTTTATGCTCAATCTTAGCCTCCAAAATAAGCTCATCATGTACTTGTAGTACAATATTTGTATCTATATTGGCTTTTTCTAATTCTTTATTTAAATTTACCATAGCAATTTTCATTATATCTGCTGCTGTTCCCTGAATTGGTGTGTTCATTGCTGCTCTTTTTCCAAATTCTCGAACCATATAGCTTGTTGATTTAAGCTCTGGTATATATCTTTTTCTATTAAATAAAGTTTCTACATATCCTGTTTCTTTAGCTTGCTTTACAATATCTTCCATGAATTTATTTATTCCATTATATTTTTCCAAATATTGTTCTATATATTCTTTGGCTTGTTTTCTTGAAATTCCTAACTGCTGTGCTAATCCAAATTCAGATATTCCATATACTATTCCAAAATTAACTGCTTTTGCAGCACTTCTTTGCTCTTTTGTTACTTCTTCTTGTGGTATTCCTAAAACTTTTGAAGCAACTTCTCTATGAATGTCTTCATTATTCTTAAATGCACTAAGCATTGCTTTATCTTGTGAAATATGTGCCAATACTCTTAGCTCTATTTGTGAATAATCTGCATCTATGAAAATATAGCCCTCTTTTGGTTTAAATACTTTTCTTAGTCTTTTTCCAAATTCTATTCTTGTAGGTATGTTTTGTAAGTTTGGCTCTGAACTGCTTATTCTTCCTGTCGCTGTTACTGTTTGGTGAAAAAATGAGTGTATTCTTTTGGTTTTTTCATTTATATATGGAAGCATTCCTTCTACATATGTAGAATTTAATTTTGTAAGTCCCCTATATTCTAATATTTTTTCTACTATTGGATGCTCATTTTTTATTTTTTCTAAGGCATCTACATCTGTAGAATATCCTTTTTTTGTCTTTTTAGAACTTGTTAATTTAAGTTTTTCAAACAAAATATTTCCTAATTGTATTGTTGAATTTATATTAAATTCTTCTCCTGCTAATTCATGAATTCCTTTGGTCAAATTCTCTAATTGTTTTTTCATTTCATTTCCAAAAGATATTAGTTCTTCTTTATCTACATACATGCCATTATATTGCATTTTAGCCAATACCTCTACTAATGGCATTTCTATGTTTTTAAATAAGTTTGTTTCTTGATGTTTTTCTAAATCGTTTGTTAATATTTCTTGTAATTTTCCTATGTTATATGCATAAAATCCACATTTTTCTATTGTTTCTTCTTCGTTTGAAATTTCAGCAGATGTACTAGCTTCAAATAAATTCATTTGCTTATTACTATTTGTATCTATTCCTTTTTGGTTTAAATATTCTTCTACATCTAACTCTAAATATTGATTTATTAAACCGTTTAGCTCATATTTATTTGTTGTTGGATTTAACAAATATGCTGCAACTTCTACATCAAAGGAAATATTTTTTATTGTAATATTTTTTTCTCTTAAAAGTACATAATCTTCGCCTAATTTATAACTTATTTTTTGAATATCTTCATCTTCAAAAATTTCTTTTACTTTTTCAAGCTCATCATCATTTTTTATACTAATATAATACACATTATCTTTATAAAGTATACTTATTGCTTTTATTTGTTTTTTTATTATACTTGTCAAATCTTTTTGTTCTTCTTTTTCTAAATAATAAGTTAATTTTCCTTCTTCTTTTACACTGTTTATAAGTTGTTTTAATTCTTCAGAATTGCTGTCTATTTTGCTTGTTTTTATGCTTTCTTCTACTTTTTTTACGCCTTCTTTAGACGATTTTGCAGCACTTTCCTTCAAATCAAATCGTTCTATATATCTGTTAAATCTAAGTGTTTTAAAGTCTTCATATACTTTTTCGTTATCCCATTTTTGTACTTTTAAATCTTCTATTTTTTCTTCTATTGGAACAGCTAAATTTATCGTTCCTAAAGTTCTTGAAAGAATTGCTAAATCTTTATTTTCTAGCATTTTCTCTCTAGTTTTCCCTTTTATTGTTTCTGCTTTTCCTGCTTCTAATTCTTTATATATATTATCTATACTTCCATATTTTTGAATTAATGAAAGTGCTGTTTTTTCCCCTATTCCCGGAACTCCCGGGATATTATCTGAAGAATCACCTTGAAGCCCTTTTACTTCAATTAACTGGATAGGCTCTAAGCCTCCATATACTTCTTTTATTTTGTTTCTGTCAAAATCTTCTACTTCTGTTTTTCCCATTTTTGTTCGTGGAATTCTAACACAAATATTGTCTGAAGTTAACTGAAATGTATCTCTATCTCCTGAAAGAATGGTTACATTTATTCCTTCTTTTTCTGCTCTTTTTGAAAGAGTTCCTAAAACATCATCTGCTTCATAACCTTCTTTTTCTATTATTGTAATATTCATGTCTTTTAATACATCTTTAATAATAGGCATTTGCACTGCCAATTCATCTGGCATTCCATGTCTATTTGCTTTATATCCTTCATACATTTTATGTCTTGCGGTTGGAGCTTTCAAATCAAATGCTACTGCTAAATATTCTGGGCTTAAGTCTTCTATTATTTTAAATAAAATTGCTAAAAAACCATATACTGCATTTGTATAAGTTCCATCTTCTGTGGTCAACATTTTAGACCCCATAATTCCATAAAAAGCTCTGTTCATTATACTATTTCCATCTACTAATACTAGTCTGTTCAAAATTCATCCTCCTTAGAAATAACTCTAATATTGTTACTCTTTTATAAAATGTACCAAAAGGGGTCAGATTAAACAAACGAAAACGTCCCCAAAGGTAATTAAATTTTTTCTAATTCTTTAAATCTTTTTATTTTTTGTGTTGTTGTTTTTTCCAGTGGAACTTTTGTTAATATGAGTTCTTTTATTCTTTTAAACACTGATAAGTTTTTATTTATTTCTTTAATATCTTCCCATACTGCTGCTTCATATTCTTTTTCAGTTTTCTCACCAAATTTTTCTTTTATTGCTTCTGCGTCATATACTATTTTTATTCCAAGTGCAAGTTCATTTTTAGAATTTTCTCTTGCAAATAATAAGCTTTCTTGCACATATGGCAATCTATTTACTAAAAATTCAATATCTGATGGATAAACATTCTCGCCATTTTTTAGTACTATTACTTCTTTTTTTCTTCCTGTAATATACAAAAATCCATCTTTGTCGAAATAGCCTAAATCTCCTGTTTTAAACCAACCGTCTTGCAATACTTCATTTGTTGCTTTTTCATTTTCATAATATCCAAGCATTACGTTTGGACCTTTTGCAACTATTTCTCCGACTTTTGTTTTTGGATTTTCTTTTTCAGTATTTAGTGTATTTGTATTTGTTATTTCATTTCCAGCTTCGTCAATTAGCTTAATTTGAACATTATATGGATTTCTTCCAACACTTCCCGGTCTTTTTTGTTTATCTGTTTCTGCTGCAATTAATGGTGAAGTTTCTGTTAGTCCATAACCCTGAACTGATTCTATGCCAAAGGTATTATATCCATCTATTGCATGTTTGTTCATTGCTGCGGCACCAAAGTATAATATACGAACTTTTCCACCTAACTGGTCTATAACTGATTTAAATAATTTTCTTCTAATATCTATATGTAAATATTTATATAGGAAATTTGAAAATTTTCCCATGATATTTACAATTTTAGTTTTTCCTTGTTTTTCAATTCCTGCTTCTATTTTTTTATACATAGTTTCTAAAACTAGAGGAACTGCTACTATTACGCTAACTTTATATTCTTCTAAATTTTTAGCTATGTATTTTAAGCCGTCACAAAAGGCTACTGTTACGCCACTATAAAAACCATATAAAAATGTTATTGTACATTCAAAAGTGTGGTGTAATGGTAAAAATGATAATATTACATCATCTGGGTACATTTTTGACATTTTAGCCATAGCCATTACATTTGAACATATATTTTTTTGTGAAAGCATTACTCCTTTTGCCATAGCTGTTGTTCCTGATGTAAATAACAATATACTCATTTTTTCGTTATCCATTTTTATTTTACTATAGCTATCATTTCCATTTTTTATTAATTCTTTTCCTTCTTCTACTAATTCTTTAAAAGACAATATTCCATCTTTTTGATTGTCTAAGTCCATATTTATATATGTGGTTAAATTACTAGTATTTTCTTCTTTAATTTTGTTAAATACTTCTGCAAATTTATTTTCATACACTACTGCATCTGCTTTACTTATTTTTATTAAATTTTCTATTTCTCCTGTTGGAAGTGCTTTATCTAATGGTACTATTACCATGTTTCCTGTGGTTGCTGCTAAATATGTTACACACCACTCATACCTATTGCTTCCTATAACTGCTACTTTTTTATTTTCTAGTTTCATATTTAATAAAGCTGTTGAAAAAGCTTCTATTTCTTCTTTTATTTCTTTATATGTTTTTTCTACTAAACTTTCATTTTCTTTTTTAAAATTTTTCTTGAATTTGTATGCTATATTGTCTGGATAATGTTCCACCGTGTAGTTTATCATTTCTTTAAAGTTGCTTATTTCATGAATTTTATGAATTTCATTATTAAATTTCATTTAATCGCCCCTTACTTTTTTATTTTTAACAATATATCACACTTTTTCCATTTTGACTATATCTTTTTTAGATATAATATAAAAATCAGATTTTTTCTAAATATTTTTTCTTCATATTATAAGATGGGTGAACATATCTATTTAAAGTTATATTTACACTAGAATGTCCCAATATTTCACTTAGTGCTTTTACATCCATTCCTACTTCAATACATTCGCTTGCAAAAGAGTGCCTTAAACAGTGGAATTTATGACTTTTAATTTTAGTTTTCTTTAATATGTTTTTATAAATATATTGATAACTTCTAGGCTCTGTATATTTTTCTTTTTCCCCCGTAAGAAAAAAAGCTTCATTATCATAATGTTTTTTTATAGGGTTTAAAACATTATATAATTTATTTGATATAGGAATTTCTCTTATTGAACTTATCGTTTTAGGTTTATCTATTATTATTACAGTTTTCTTTAAATTTCCGTCATAAATTCTTTCTAAAGTATTTTTCACATATATTATTCTTTTGTCTAAATCTATATTTTTCCATTTTAAAGCACATATTTCTCCTATTCTTAGCCCTGTATTTAAGCAAATTAGTATTCCTAATTCTTTTACATTATTATTTTGAAGACAATATTGTTCTATTTTATTTTTTTCTTTTTTAGTAAAAATAATTATATTTTTTGAATTTTGCTTTGGTGATTGTATTTTTTTTATTTTTAAATTATACAAGTATTCCTCTTCTATATAACGCAATATTGCCCTTAATACACACATGATATCTCTTACTGTTTTTGGCGATAATTCCAAACTTAATTTATCTATTAAACAATTGAAATCATAATTTTTTAATTGTTTTAATTTTTTATTCTTTAAATATGGCATAAGATATTTTGTTACTACGTATTCATAATTTGAATACGTAGATTTCTTTATATTACTTTTTTTGTATTCCAGCCATTCATTTGCTATTTGTTCAAAGGTTGCTGAAAGTCCTTTACTTTTTTTCTTTATTTTTTGCAGTATTCTCATAATTATATCCCTCCTTTCCGTATCTATTTTAATACGAAAAGAAGGGATAAACAAAATAATATATAACCACCTATACTTTTAATTACTTTTTATTGTTTAATCTATTTGCTTCAATAAGCAATTTGTCAAAATCCGAAACTATCTTTTGACTTTTATCAAATTCATTATACTCTTTCTCAGCTTTTTCTTCTGCCTGACTTCTTGTTATTTTACCATTATCTTTTAAAATGTCATATTTTCTAAATTCCAAAAATTCATTTATACTTTTGGCAAATTCTTCCATCGTAAATGTATTTTCTCTTTCTACTAGGTCTTCTATGTAATCAAAATATCCCGAAACAGTTCTCTCTAATCTTTTTATTTGTTTTTCATCTAGATAGTTTTTAGCAATCATTACATCTGATTTTAATATCCTTCCATCTGGTGAATTTTTCCAAGTTGTTAATCCCATATTTTCCTTTGTGTGGTCTGCTTTTTTATATATTATTTCTGCAGCTGTATTTCCTGTAATTGCATAATGGAATTTATTTTGAACAGTTGCATAAAATCGTTGTGTTGTATCAGAATTTTTATCATAATCTATACTACATTCTGCAAATATATCTGTTATCTGCTGCCATATTCTTCGTTCACTTGTTCTAATTGAACGAATTCTCTCTAATCATTCCTTGGAATAGTCTTTTCCAAATTTAGGTCCGTTTTTAAGCAGTTCATCATTTAAAACAAATCCTTTTTTACGTACTCTTTCAGCGTATTAGTTGCCCGTTGCCCATATTCTAAAATCCGTTGCTTTTTTTGAGTTCACTCTATATCCAACAGCAATTATTTCATCTAAGCTGTAAAAATTTGTATTATAGTTTTTCCGTCATTTGAAGTTATTGTAATTTTTCGAATAACTGGTTTTTCTGGTAACTTGCCTGACTTAAATATTTCCTTTGAGTGATAATTTATTGTGTTCATTTCTACTTCAAATAATTTTGACATTGATTTTTGGGTTAATCAAAAATCTTCATTTCTATATTTCTACAAATTGTAATTTGTTTTTAACTTTTATATTCTCTCACACATTTAATAATAAATTCTTATTTACTCCATTTTCTTTTTATATTTTCTTTTTCCTTATCTTTTAGTGATGAAAATAAATCAATATTTAATTTATTACAAATACTACACAAAACAATAAAAACATCTGCCACTTCGCTTTCGATAGTATCGTAATTTTTTATTTTTAACCTATCAATTGACATTGAAGTTTCATCTTTTCTTATCGCTTTTGCTAGTTCTCCAACTTCTTCTGTTAAAAGTAACATAGTTTTTTCTATATTTTGCTCAGAAAATCCTCTTAATTCTATTACCTTTTTTATATATTCTTGCACTTGAATAAGTGAATTTTCTTCATTTAAATTTCTCCACAATTCTAATTGTATATTATCCATAAGATCTTCTCCTATATCTATTTATAACTTCCTAGAAATTTATTCTATTTCTCAATTGTATAATCTTTTCTTTACTCTCCTTATATTCAAATCTTGGCTTTACAAAATTTTTTGAACCTCTTTTTTCAAATGAATATCTAGGAATTAGTTGTATATGAAAATGATTCATTGGTCCATCACACATAGTACATAAGTATACACTCTCAGCATTATAAACCTCTTTCAATACATTCATAACTTTTTTTGCTAGTAAAAATATTTCATTACAAGTTTCATCATCTATTTCCATCATATCTTTAAAATGCTTTTTTGTGCTTATTGCAACATGCCCGTCGGATCGCGGATTTCCTACCAAAAAGCATTCAAATTTATCATCTTCATAAATCATTTTGTCCGTATTATCTCCATATAAAATATGATTATTTTGCTTGTCAAAACAAGTAGGACATATTCCAGAATCAACAATATCTTCTACTGAAACTTTTCCATTTTTTATTAACTCAATTATTTTTTTGTTCTCAAATTGTTTCAAATTATCCATTCTAAATTCTCCAATCTCAGTTACAACTTACTACTTATCTTTACCTTTTTTTCTTTAAATCTTTTGAATAATACATTAAATTTTTACAAGTGTATGATGGATTTTTTTCATCTTTATATTTCTTCTCACAGCAATAGTCATTTATCGTTTTTTCATATTTATCAAATCCTAGTTTAACAAAAAAAGGAATATCTTTTTCAGTTACGCCAACTAAAATTTTATTATGTTTTTGTTTAAAGTTTCCACATAAGAATTTTAATAAACTTTTAGCATAACCTTTATTTCTATATTCTTCTTTGGTTACTAAATTTTTTAATTCTAAGTTGCTATTATCATCTAAGAATATTACAGCAAGTGATATAACTTTATTTTCTATTTTTAGTGCATACACATCTGATTTTTCCATGTAACTTTTTATACTTTCTTCTGATGGATCAGCCTCTAAAAATAACTCCATATATTCATCCTTATTTTCTATTTTTCTTACTTCAAATCTTTGTCTTGATGATGTTTCATATTCATCTGGCAACATTGGCTTTAAATATTCAAGAGTATTATACCTTTCTTCAAAAGAAAATATACAGCCACAATATTTTTGCATATATATTCCAAGTTCTCTTGCCATATTTTGTCCTTCTCTAAAATGTTCTCTATAATCAGTCGTTAAATATTTAACTCCATATTCTTTCTCAAGTCTTCTACCAGCTTTTTCAATTAAAGTATGATTTTGATAAGGACTTATGGTAAGAGTGGTAGCTACTACATCAAATCCATTTTCTTTTGCATATTCAAATACTTTTTTAAGTCTCATATAATAGCAATACTCACATCTAACTTTATACTTCTTATCTTTTCCTACATTTTCTACTACAAACCTTACATAGTCTTTCATGTTATACTCATCAATTATTACATTTTTACATTCCTTTATTTTGCAAAATTTGATAAAAGCATTTTTCCTTCTTTCATACTCAACTCTTGGATGAATATTAGGATTATAAAAACAAGCTGTAAGATCAACTTTTTCTTTTTTTCCCTCTTCATTTAATATTCCATTTAATTTTATATCATTTTCTATATAAGTAAAACATGGCGCACAACAGCAATGCATAAGTAACTTTCTCAAATTATATTTCATCTCCTAAGTACTCAAATCTATATTTTTGATTATTTGGATTTTCTTTTCCATCAGGAACCTTCTCAAAAAACATATATTTAGGTCTAATCCATGTTTTTTTATCACCATAAAGTGCAGTATAAACAACCCATTCTTCTAAAGTTTCACTATTTATAGCTATTTTTTCAATTTTATATAATTTATCATTTCCTTTAAAATGTCTATAAATACCACCTATTTTAAGTTCATTTTCCATAAACACTCTACCTCTTAATTATCATTAAAATCATATCCTAAATGTTCATACGCAAGCTTTGTAACTATTCTTCCTCTTGGCGACCTTGTTAAAAAGCCAATTTGCATAAGATATGGTTCATATACATCTTCAATAGTATCTCTATCTTCTCCAATTGATGCAGCTAGAGTATCAAGTCCAACAGGTCCACCATTAAATTTAGTTATCACTGTAGTTAGCATTTCCCTATCCGAATTATCAAGTCCAATTTCATCTATTTCAAGTCTATCCAAAGCTTTTTTCGCAATTTCATAATCTATTGTATCTTTTTCTTCTACAAGTGCAAAATCCCTTACTCTCTTTAAAAGTCTATTTGCAATTCTCGGAGTACCACGTGATCTTGAACCAATCTCCATACTTGCATCTTCATCAATCTTAATTTCAAGTAAATCAGCACTTCTATCAATAATTTTAGCCAGTTCTTCATTCTTATACAATTCAAGTTTATGAATTATACCAAATCTATCCCTTAAAGGTGAAGATAGAGAACCTGCTTTAGTTGTAGCTCCAACTAAAGTAAATTTGGGAAGATCAAGCCTTATTGATCTTGCTGATGGTCCTTTTCCTATAACAATATCTAAAACAAAATCCTCAAGGGCTGGATACAATACTTCTTCAACAGACTTATTAAGTCTATGAATTTCATCAATAAACAAAACATCATTTTCCTGTAAATTAGTAAGAATTGCAGCTAAATCACCTGCCTTATCAATAGCAGGACCCGATGTTACTTTAATATTACTTCCCATTTCATTTGATATAATTGTTGCAAGTGTAGTTTTTCCAAGACCTGGAGGTCCATATAGCAAAACGTGATCTAGAGCTTCTCCTCTTTTTTTAGCAGACTCAATATACACTTTTAAATTATTCTTTACCTTGGTTTGCCCTATATACTCTTCAAAAAGCTTAGGCCTTAAAGTAAACTCCTCTTTTTGTTCTTCTTCATTTTCTATATATTCTGGTGATACAACTCTATCTTCTATCATATTATTACCTCTTTTTTCTTCCTAATTATATCAAACATTAGTTTTTAAGTCAACGAATATATGAATTTTTATCTAGGAAAAAGGCCCATGCTACCATATGGTACCATGAGCCTTTTAAACCTACACTTTGTTTTGATATTTATCAGGCATAACCGAAATATCTCTTATCATATCTCCATTTATTAATTTTATTTCAGTTTTACTTCTATACGGAACAACCTTTATCCAATTATCTTCCACAGCTACTATTTTTCCACAAACCCCAAAGCTATCATTAAATATAGAAATGGAACATACTTTACCAATAAACTCTTTTATTAATTCTTTTGGCATATTTCTTTTTACACCTCGCTTTTTATTCTTTTTTGTTATTCTTAATTTTCTATATAAGTTATTATTTAAATAAAATATCAATAATATGAGAACTAAGAATATAACAATTACATAACTATTAATTTTAAACACCTCATTATATACATTGCCTTTAAACTCTTAAGTTTAAAGGCAACATTAATTTATTATTTTTCTACTAAAACATCTGTAACAACTAATTTTCCATCCTTTATTTCAAATACAGTTTTAACTTTTCCTTCTGCTTTTTTATAGTCGCTCTTTACATCGCTTGATGTTGCGTTTAAATATAAAATATTTTGCACACCAATAATTTGAATTCTCTTTGCATCTGAGTTTTTAGAAACTTCTACTTTGGCAGTTGTGTCATTTTTATTTTCAGTGTTTTCTTCATCAGTGCTACTTGTAGCGCTTGTATTTTTCACAGTTTCATTTGTTACCTTATTTTCTTCTGTCTTATCAGAAGACTTTTTACTATCCTTATCAATTTTCATATCTTCAGCTATAAAATAATTAAACTTATTCATTACATATTTTTGTCTATATGAATTTTGATTAACTTTTGTATTAGTATAGTCTAATATATACTCATCTGTTTTTTCTGGTAAATACGCAATATCTCCTTTATCAAGTTTAACCTTTAATTTTGATGTATTAGTTGTATCCCAAGTTGAAGAAACCATATATCCTTTAGGTTCATCACCTAAACTGTCTTTAATTAAATCTGTAAATGTTTTATCATCATTTAGTTTTAGAAGACATGCATTTCCACTATTTGCATCAGTTACAAAAATATAATTTGTATCAGAGTCAACCTCAACAGAAAGTTCGACATTTACATCAAATGTTTTTCCGGTATCATACTTTATAACTTCTGTATTTTCACCATTTATATACTGTATTCCAACACCAGAATACATTTCTAGGTTAGGAGCTGCGCCTTCTACTGCTGATACATCTGAATACTTTTCTGTACCATAAAGTACTACATAATCTTCAACATCATCATTATCTACATAGTCTTTTATAACCCTTATAACCTTTTGATTTTCTCCAAGAGATATTACATCCCCTAATTCTTCACTATATTTTTTTGTAAGCATTTCCGGACTATTAAAAAATTTATTTAATCCATAAACACTAAATCCAACTATTAAAAGTATTCCTACTAAGAATACAGCCATTATAACCTTCTTTTTCATGATACCTCCATACATACATTATTTTTTCTCAGCTCTATCTAAAAAAACAATTCCATCTAAATGATCAAGTTCATGTTGAATAACAACAGCTTCCATTTGAGAAACAGTTTTGGTAACTTTTTTACCATTAATATCAGTATACTCAACTTTTATTTTTTCATGCCTAAGTACATTTTCAAATTCATTAGGAAAACTAAGACATCCTTCTTCAACTTCAACCATAGCCTTTGATTTGTATGTAATTTTTGGATTAATAAGAATATGTGGCTCTTTTATTGGTGTTATTTTTCTTCCTTTTGAATCAGTATCCTCAATATATTTAGAATCATATACAACCATGGATTTTAACATTCCAACTTGGCATGCTGCAAGTCCAATTCCATCATTTGCATACATAGTATCTAACATATCTTGAGCTAGTACTTTTATTTTTTCATCAATTACTTCTATTTTTTTTGCTTTTTTTGTAAGTATTTCATCACCCTTTAGTCTAATTGTTCTAATTGCCATTTTTACACTCCTATCTATTATAACTTTACATCATTTTGATTATTATTAATATTTTTTGTCATAAGCATACCATCATATATAACATTTGTCTCACCTGTATATGTCTCATTTTCTGGTAAAGCTTTGATATTTTCTGCTACCTCTTCAGGGCCATTACCCATCTTTAATTCTTGCCATTCTGATTTAGATATTAAAACTTGTCTTGGTTTACTTCCCTCATAACCAGATATAAGGCCTCTTGCTTCCATTTGGTCAATTATTCTACCGGCTCTTGAATGACCAACTTTAAACCTACGTTGTATCATAGAAGCTGACGCTTGTCCAATATCAACTACTAAATCAATTGCATCCTCAAGTAAAACATCTGCATCTTCTCCATCATCTGAAGAATCACTTCCTCCTTTTGAATTGTTATTACCAGCTTTCTCAATAGATTCAAGAATATCCTCACTATACGTAGAATTATTTGACTCTTTAATTGACTCAACAATTTTTTCAATTTCTTTTTCAGAAACAAAAGCTCCTTGCATTCTAAGAGGTTTTATCTCACCAGTTGGAAAATAAAGCATATCTCCTCTTCCAAGCAACTTTTCAGCACCTGCTGAATCAAGTATTGTTCTTGAATCAACTTGAGAAGACACAGTAAACGCAATTCTTGAAGGTACATTAGCTTTAATTATACCTGTAATAACATCAACAGATGGTCTTTGAGTAGCAATAATAAGATGCATACCAGCTGCTCTAGCCATTTGCGCAAGTCTACAAATTGCATCTTCAACATCATTTGGCGCAACCATCATAAGGTCTGATAATTCATCTACAATTATAACAATTTGAGGAAGTTTTGCACCTTCTTTTTTACCAATAATTTTGTTATATCCCTTTAAATCTTTAACCCCAACAGATGCAAATAAACTATACCTTTTTACCATTTCCTGTACAGCCCAATTAAGAGCTCCAGCTGCCTTTTTAGGATCTGTTACAACAGGTATTAAAAGATGTGGTATTCCGTTATATCCAGACAATTCAACCATTTTTGGATCTATAAGTATCATTTTTACTTCACTAGGCTTAGCTTTGTATAAAATTGATACTATTATTGAATTTATACATACACTTTTACCAGATCCGGTAGCACCTGCAATAAGCACGTGAGGCATTTTTGCAATATCACCAATGCAAATATTTCCTGCAGCATCTTTTCCAAGTGCAAAAGTAAGCTTAGACTGAGCACTATTAAATATATCAGATTCAATTACTTCTCTTAGAGTAACGGATTCAGCTGTCTTGTTTGGCACCTCAATTCCAACAGCAGCTTTACCTGGTATTGGTGCTTCTATTCTTATACTTTTTGCTTCAAGATTTAACGCAATATCATCAGATAGATTTACTATCTTACTTACCTTAACTCCTGTATTTGGAGTAAGTTCGTATCTTGTTACTGTAGGTCCTTTAGTAATATTGGTTACCTTTGCCTCAACTCCAAAACTTGCTAATGTTTTTTGAAGTTTTACAGCAGTATCCCTTATTGCCTTCTTGTCAAAGGTTTCTTGCCCTTTAGGCTTTCCTAAAAGGTCAATTGAAGGAAAAGAATAATTTTCTTCTTCAGAAAGCCTTGTATGATCAATAGTTAAAACTTCCTTTACTTTGTTATCCTCTTTTTGTTCTCTTTGTTTCTTAAAGTATTCATCCCTTTGCTGTTTAGCTTGCATTCCCTTTTCATCAGGTTTACCACCAAGTTTATTAAAATCAAATTCTAATTGCTCAGCATTTGCAAGTCTTAGGTTCTTATCTGTATTTGGACTCCCTTTTTCATCCATCTTTTCTTCAAGTTCTTTTTTTCTTAAAGCAGCTTCTCTTTTTTGCTTTCTTGTAAGTTTTTCTTCTTTAGGTTCCTCTTCATCATCTTCTCCATCATTTCTAAATAGAATAGAACAAACATAAGCTATTCCATTTCCAATATATGCAAACACATTATATATTGCATTAAATAACTGTTTAAATGATATATCAAAAAAGCACAAAGCTGTAATTAATGTAACAAAAATAAGTAATATTCTTGCTGCAAGTGAACCTAAAAGCTTTACAAGTGGTGTAGCAACAATTGCACCAACTAATCCAACTATATTTTTTCCGTCAACACCCAAATTATATGAATCAACAATAAATTTAACTGGATTATCAAATAAACTTAAATTATATAAAGTAAATGAATATATTATAGAACATAAAAGCCCTACTAGTATAACTCCTTTATATATTTCAGTATACGGTTTTGTTTTCTTTTCCGAAGCTATTTCATGAATACCAACTATAATTAAAACCAAAGGTAACATTAAGGCAAGATTACCAAAAAATCCCCTTGTAATATTATTTAAAAAATCACTAATTGTTCCTGCATCCTTGAAAGTTAGCAAAACAAATAATATGATTCCTATAGCAACTAAAATTCCACCATGAAAATCGCTACTAAATGTTTTTACATCCTTTTTAGATGCTTTTTTCTTACTATTACTAGTTTTCCTTCTTCCCATTTGTTTTTACACCAACCCCTACTTAGTGTTTTAATTCAATTCTTTTCTGTTGTTTTCAACAACTTGAAGAGTTTCTTTTAAAACCTCTTCAACTTTCTCTAAAATTGCATTTGCGTACTCATGCGTACCTGTACAAATTTCTTTAGAAACTTTGTTAGCATTTTCAATTATTTCTTCCTTTTGAGCTAAGGCTTTTTTTGTTATAGCATTCTCATCAATCATTGTAACAATTTTAGATTCAGCATTTTGAATAATATTATCAGCCTCTTTTTGTGCATCCTCTATTATTCTTTGTCTTTCCTCTTTAACCCACTTAGCTTGTTTTAATTCATCAGGAAGTTTTAATCTAATATCTTCCAATATATCACGAAGCTCATCAATATCTACCATGACTTTTGAAGAAAAAGGTACTTTTGAACCAGATTCTAATATTTCTTCTAAACTTTCTAATAACGTAAATATTTCCATTTTTCTACCTCCATTTAAAAAACTTTAAAACTACATTTCCATAATTTCTATTATCTATACATTCTAAATTGCTAAATTCATCAGCAAGTTCAATGCCCTTTTTCTCTAGTTTAGTCATATAATTTTTATCAGTTTCGTACACTATAATTCCATCTTTTGCTAATATATTTTTATTTTCTGATATATATTTTAAAGTTTCAATGGCAAATTTACTATCATAAGGTGGATCTAAAAAAATGATATCAAAATACATATTTTGATTTTGAATTTGCCTTAAACACTTGATATAATCCTTCTTTGTTATTTTAACACAAGTTTTGGCGTTAGTCAACTCTACGTTAGATATTATTGTAGAAATAGCTATATTTGAACTATCATTTAGCCATGCAAATTTCGCTCCTCTACTAATAGATTCTAAGCCTAAATTTCCAGTTCCAGAAAAAAGATCTAATACATTGGCATCTAAAGTATAAGGTATTAAGATACTAAACATAGCTTCTTTTACCCTATCAAGAGTTGGTCTTGTTTTCTCTGTTTTTGGACTATTAATAACCTTTGCTTTATATTTTCCAGCAATTATTCTCATTACATTTTCACCTAACCTATTATATCTAAAACATGTGGCTTATTTCTTAAAGTTAAAGCTAATGCTTCATCAATATTATCAATGTATATTGCATCATCCAAATAATCAAATGCTAAATCAAATTTTTCTTTATCATTGTATAGTACTTTTAGTATTGTATCGTCCTCATGAACCTTTTCTCCAACTTTCTTTGCAAATTCAAAGCCTACAGCATAGTCTATCTCATCATCTTTTTTATTTCTTCCTCCACCAAGGCAAACAAGTGCTTCACCTACTTTTTTACTATCAATTGAAACAATATATCCATCTTTTTGAGCATGAATTTCTTTCATATATTTTACGCTATCTTTAAGGACAGGCATATCCAAATTCATTCCTATCCAATCCATATATACCTCACAAATATGTCCTCCCTGAGCCTTTACAAGCTCAATAAATTTATCATAAGCTTTTCTAGATACGATAGCATTTTCAATTCTTAATTTATTTTCATCAATATCATCGCCACAACCAGCCATTTTTACCATATAAGCTGCAATTTCAAAAACTACATTCTTTAAATCTTTTAGATATTCAGATTTTAATGTAGTTTCATCAGAAAGTAAAAATGAAATAACTTCCTTAATTTCAAGTGCATTACCAACATTTCTTCCTAAAGGTTGATCCATATTAGTAACAATTGCCTTAGTTTCACGTCCAGCCATATTTCCAATATCAACTAACGTATGGGCAAGTTTTCTTGCGTCATCAAGATTTTTCATAAAAGCACCACTACCAACTGTAACGTCAATAAGTATCTTATCAGCACCAAGAGCTAGTTTTTTACTCATAATCGAAGATGCTATAAGGTCAATTGATTCAACTGTAGCCGTTGTATCTCTTAAAGCATATAGCTTTTTATCAGCAATTGCCACCTCTGAACTTTGACTAATTAAACACTCGCCAATTGCCTGAACTTGATGACAAGCTTGTTCAAGTGATAAATTAATATTATATCCTTTTATAGCCTCAAGTTTATCAGCAGTTCCACCAGTAAATCCAAGCCCTCTTCCAGACATTTTAAAGACATCTACCCCAAGAGCCGCAACAATTGGAAGGACAATCAAGGTAACCTTATCTCCCACACCACCAGTAGAGTGCTTATCTACAATATATTTACCAGGAGTTTTTATATCTGACAAATCAAGAATTTTAGCGGACTTTGACATAGCTTCAGTCAAATATAGCAGTTCATTTTTAGTAAGCTTATTCAAAAAAATAGCCATAAGAAGAGCTGACACCTGATAATCAGGAATTCTATCGGCACAATATTCTCTAATAAAAAAATTAATTTCATCCTTAGTTAACTCATAATTATCTCTTTTCTTTTCAATAATATCATACATTCTCATAACAACACATCACCCTATCCCTACTTCGATATATCAAAAATCTACCAACAATATATCATTCACCACATGTAATACAACGTATTATACAATATATCACACCTCATATTATACCACATATTATACCACATATCATAACTCATTTCACACACTTTTTCAACCCCCACTCCAAAATTCCCGAGTTAGTTTTGTAAAAAAGTATATAAATAGATTTTTTATATCATATCGACAAAACTAGACAATAATTATTACTATTTTTTCCTTGATTTCAAACTCAAGAAGTGATATACTAAATAAAATTTCACTGTGGGGTACACAGGTTGAGCGTTCTAACTACACTTTTTAGTGACTATCTACGAATTTAGTAGTACCTATTTTTTTCTTTTGAGATAGGAGTTATACATACTAAAATGCCAGAAATTCTAACTCAAGTTTTATTTATTTTTATCAAAAGAAATTTAAAATATTATATTCATGGGCTATTCATTTTTATCTTTTAGCATAGCTATTTTTTTCATGCATTTTTTCTAATTACGCAATCTTTTTCTATTAGTTTTTTACAAAACTAACTCCGAGGCATAGAATGCAAATTTTGTAATATACTGGAATATGTGGGGTGATTTTTTTGTGTGGTTTTTGTGGATTTATGAATAAGTCAGATTTGGTGCAAAATGATAAAATTATTTGTTCAATGGTGAATAGAATTAAGAAGCGTGGGCCAAATGCTCAAAATGTTTATATAGATGAAAATGTTGCTTTTGGTCATGCTAGACTTAGTATTATTGATGTTAAAAATGGTAATCAACCAATGATTAAAGATTTTAACAATAATAAATATGTAATTATTTATAATGGAGAACTTTATAATACAAAAGAGTTAAGGGTTGACCTTATTTCTAAGGGATATACATTTTCAACTTCTTGTGATACTGAAGTTGTCCTTAATTCATATATACATTATGGTGATGATTGTGTAAATTTATTAAATGGTATTTTTGCCTTTGCTATATACGATAAATTTAATAAAAACTTATTTTTAGCTAGGGATAGACTTGGAATAAAACCTTTATTTTATACTATTTCAAGCAAGGGTACATTTATATTTTCGTCTGAAATAAAAGGTTTACTAGAACATCCTGAAGTAGATGCTATTATTGATAAGGAATGTATTATGGAATTGTTTGGACTTGGTCCTTCACATACACCTGGCCGAACTTTTTTTAAAAATATTTATGAAATTAAAGCTGGATTTTTGGCAAATTACTCATTAGAGTACGGCCTTGTAAAAAAAATGTATTGGGATCTAAAAACTAAAGAAAATACTGATACAACAAAAGATGCCATAGAGCAAATACATAATCTTTTATGCGATGCAACTAAGAGGCAGCTTGTTTCTGATGTGGGTATATGTTCAATGCTTTCTGGTGGATTAGATTCTAGTATTCTTACTAAAATTGCTCATGATGAAATTAAAGATATTAACACTTTTTCAATTGATTTTAAGGATAATGATAAAAACTTTACTGCTAATTCATACCAGACGACAAAAGATAGTGACTTTGTAAAAATAATGAAAGATTTTTTACGAACAAATCATAACACAATAAAAATTGATAATACTGAACTTTTTGAGTTACTTGAAAATTCAATGATTGCACGTGATATGCCAGGTATGGCGGATATTGATAGTTCAATGTTTGCCTTTTGCAAACACATAAATCAGCATGGGTTTAAGGTATGTTTATCTGGTGAATGTTCTGACGAAATTTTTGGTGGCTATCCTTGGTTTTATAAAAAACACTTGATTGATAACGAAGGTTTTCCTTGGGCACTTTCTGAAAATTTGAGAAGTAATTTAATTAAACCTGGTATTTTAAAAGAAAATATGCTTAAAGATTATATATATAATAGCAAAAAAAATACTTTAAAAAGCGTAGAAGTGCTTGATAAGAATGATGATTTTGAAAACACATTTAGAAATATAAACTATCTTACTGTTAAATGGTTTATGAATACATTAGTAGAACGTACAGATAGGATGTCTATGGCAAATTCATTAGAAGTTAGGGTCCCTTTTGCGGATCATAGAATATTTGAATATGTATATAATTTACCTGCTAAAATGAAACTGGGACTTTACGAAAATAACGTTCCTATTGAAAAATTTTTGCTTAGAAAAGCCTTTGAAAATGAACTTCCTAGTGAAATAGTATACAGAAAAAAATCCCCTTTCCCTAAGACGTATGATCCTGTATACTTAAAACTGGTTGAAGATAAAATGTCTGAAATTATAGAAAATAAAAATTCTAAAATAAGTAATTTAATAAATTTAAATTTTGTTAAGGATATAATTGCTATACATGGTGAAAATTTAACTGAAAACTTATTTGGCCAATTAATGACATATCCTCAAACTTTGGCTTATCTTATTCAAATTGAAATGTGGCTTAACAAATATAACCCAAAAATTGAAATATAATTAAAAAATTTGATCTAAAATGTTCTATTTTTTTATTTAGTTCATTTTAGATTATTTTTTACAAAACTAACTCTGGGGGAGAATATTTTTTTGTGTTTTGCACATTATATTTGTATATTTTAAGGAGTGAGTTATGAATACTAAGGAAAATCATGTGGCTTTTATAATGTGGATCATTATTATTTTAGTTGTCGTTGCTGCTGTAATTTTAATTTTAACATCTAATGCTAATTTATTTAGTAATGAAAATAATAATCCGAGTGAACAAGCTAAGAATTTAAATGATAATAATGTAAATGAAAATAATAATAATAGTAACAACAATAATAGCAATAAGAGCGAACAATCAAATGATAATACCAATGATAAGCCTGCCACAGCTGTAGCCAAAGAGGAAAAGAAAACAGCACCTCAAGCACCAACTGAGGTGCAAATTGCAACGTATACCACTACTTTATATGACAAGGAACAAACTAGAATAGATAATATTAATCTTGCTATTTCTAAGTTAAATGGGGTTATAATTGAAAACGGAGCTGAATTTTCTTTTAATAATACAATAGGCCCTATGAATGAAGGTAATGGTTTTAAAAAAGCAACTGGATTTGATAGTAATGGAAAGAAAATAAAAATATCTGGTGGAGGAATATGTCAAATAAGTAGTACACTTTACAATTGTGCATTGATTGCAGGATTTGATATTACAGAAAGGCATCCTCATAGTAAACGTGTATATTACGTCCCAAAAGATAAAGATGCAACTATCCTTTATGGTAGCTTAGATTTAAAATTTGTAAACAACTCTGGTTCTAAAGTAAGAATTGATGCTTCAGCTACAAAATCCACTGTAACAATAACTTTAGTAAAAATAAAATAAAGGTACATGTACGTATTGTACCTGTGCCTTTATTTATTTGCATCTATAAAGATTTTCTCATATGGTTTCACATATCCAAGAGATTCTCTTGCAACATTTTCTATATACTCATCTGATTTAGTATTACCTTTTTGATTATTATAGTAATTAACTAGTTCTCTTTTGTTTTCTATATCCGCAGTATACATTTCAATTTCTGAGTCATATTTATTTATTTGAACCTGTTGTTCTATAAATGTATAGACAAAATATATAGAAAAAGCAAATAAAACAATCATTACAGGCCTTATTTTCTTTTTCTTATTTATTTTATTATTAATATTTTCTCTTTTTTTCATAAATCTAAACCTCTTTTGTCTTTTTTCTTAATGGTTTTACTTTAAATACGCTCTTAAAAAACTTACATATACAAGATATCACATATAAAAACTTTTTGCAACATTTTTTTATTATTTTCTTAGTTTTTTTAGCAAATTTTAATATAATTTGTAAAATTAAAATTAAAGGTAAAAATATTGTAGAAATAATTTCTCTAAACATATTAAAAAACAATATGTAAAGTTTCATCAAATATTTACTTATTGTAGTAAAATATACACTACAGCCAATTAAAATTCCTAAAAAAACATATAGTCTTATTTGAGAGTCTAGTAATTTTATAATACTAAAAATAATTACCATAGTAACTATAATAAAATATATACTATCTTGTATCATTACTGTAAGAGTACTTACTTTTTTTATTTTTCTATATGCTCTGAAAAAATCAAATATACTTGCAATAAGTACTCCTATTAAAACAAATTCTATAAAGTCAATAACTTGATTTGAAACATACATACTTTCTCTCTTTCTTATTTAAATAATTTATTCATAAACCCAGTTTTTTTTGCATTATTTATATCACTATATGCAACTGCTATTATTTTACCTTCTATTATAAGCTCATTATTTTCTAAGTTTAATTTATTCATTTTTAAATCATCACCTTTAATGGTAAGAATGCCAAGATCAGTTTGTGCTATAACTAGTTCATCATCAAAACTATGTATATCAATTACACCTGTGACTGATACCTTTTCCCTATTTTCCATTATAATATTTTGATTTGTTAATACTTTATCTGTTTTGTTCATTTTAAAATCTTCCATAATCCCACTCCTTATTTTAATTTCGGATTTTACATCTATAATATATATATTCATTAAAATTTCTTTTATTACAAATTTGTCCACATAGAAAAAGATATAGCACATGCTATACCTTTTTACCTCATATCTTTTAAATCATTTATAAAATCTCTAATATTTGCAGCTTTCTCAAACTCATAGTTTTTAGCAAAAGATAACATTTCTTCAGTTAGCCTATCTATTGCTTCTTGTATACTTTCTCCCTTTTTAATTTCAATATTATCTTCTGATTTTTCACCTTCATCATAAGTTGCTTTTACGCTATCTCTTACTTCTTTTTTTATTGTTTTAGGAACAATTCCATGTTTCTCATTATATTCCATTTGAATTTTTCTTCTTCTATTTGTTTCTTTTATAGCTATTTCCATTGAATCTGTAAGCTCATCAGCATACATTATTACTTTTCCATTTGCATTTCTGGCTGCTCTTCCTATAGTTTGAATAAGTGAACGTTCGCTTCTTAGGAATCCCTCTTTATCTGCATCAAGTATTGCAACTAGTGAAACTTCTGGAATATCAAGTCCTTCTCTTAATAAATTAATTCCTACTAATACATCAAATTTACCAAGTCTTAAATCTCTTATTATTTCAAGTCTATCTAATGCTTCTATATCTGAATGCATATACCTTACATTAATATTTTTCTTATCTAAGTACATTGTAAGTTCTTCTGCCATTTTTTTAGTTAGTGTTGTAATAAGTACACGCTCTTTTTTAGCTATTACTTCGTTTATATTATTAATCAAATCTTCTATTTGTCCATCTATTGGTTTTACAATAATATTTGGATCTAAAAGTCCCGTAGGTCTTATAATTTGTTCCGCTATATCACAAGAATGTTCTTTTTCATATTCTGCAGGTGTTGCACTTACAAATATTTTTTGCTTTGCCTTCTTTTCCCACTCATTAAATTTTAGGGGCCTATTATCAAGTGCTGAAGGTAGTCTAAATCCATTTTCTATAAGTGCCTCTTTACGTGCTCTGTCCCCATTATACATTCCTCTTATTTGAGGTATTGTAACATGAGATTCATCTATTACAACTAAAAAATCGTCGCCTAAATAATCAAATAAGGTATAGGGTGTGCTTCCAAGCTCTCTTCCACTCATATATACAGAATAATTTTCTATTCCTTGACAAAATCCTGTTTCCCTTAACATTTCAATATCAAAGTTAGTCCTTTGTTCAAGTCTATATGCTTCTACTACTTTTCCATTATCTCTAAAATACTTTAGTCTTTCTTCAAGTTCTTTTTTTATTTTTACTATTGCATCTTCTATTTTATCTTCAGGTATAACATAGTGAGATTTTGGATATATGAACTCATGCATTGATGTTGATTTAACTTTTCCTGTTATTGGATCAACCAAGCATACTCTATCTATTTCATCTCCAAAGAACTCTAGTCTTACTATTTCATCAGATTTGTCTGCTGGGAATATATCTACTATATCACCCTTTACTCTAAATTTTCCTCTAGTAAAGTCTATATCATTTCTTTCATATTGGATATCAACTAGCCTTTTTAATACTTCATCTCTTGATTTTTTCATTCCTGGTCTTACTGAAAGTACTAAACTTGAATAATCCTCTGGAGAGCCTAATGAATAAATTGATGATACGCTTGATACTATTATTACATCTTTTCTTTCAAAAAGTGCTGCTGTTGCACTGTGTCTTAATTTATCAATTTCGTCATTTATACTACTGTCTTTTTCTATATATGTGTCTGTTGATGCAATATATGCTTCTGGTTGATAGTAGTCATAGTATGATATAAAATATTCAACTGCATTCTCTGGAAATAATTCTTTAAATTCACTGTAAAGTTGTCCTGCAAGTGTTTTATTATGTGCCATTATTATTGTAGGCTTATTTACCTGTTCTATTACATTTGCAATGGTAAAAGTTTTTCCAGAACCTGTCACTCCAAGTAAAGTCTGCCCTTTATCTCCTCTTTTTACACCATCTACTAATTTTTTTATTGCCTCTGGTTGATCACCAGTAGGTTTATATTTTGAATGAAGTTTAAACATATATGTTCCTCCAAATTTCTATATTCCAAAAATATTTGCTTTAAGTATCATCTTTGTAATTTTACTTTTTTCTTCAAATTTTATTTTCCAGGTACTCCCAAGTATAGAACGTCCTTTAATATATTCTTCTGCTGGTTTACCTAAAACTCTACATAATTTCTTTTGAAGTTTTATATCATTAGTATATACCACAATTAATTCTTCTTTATATAATACATTTATTGTTGTTTCTGTTTCACCTTTGTTTGCTTCTTTATATATTTTCTTTTCCATTATTTTTCCCTCAAAACTAAATTTTACACGTATATTATACAATGAAAACGTGTGTTTGTAAACCTTTTATACCTTAAAATATGCTAAAAAGCGATGATTTAAGTTTCACCGCTTTTTATTTTTAATCTTTAATATTTTTACTTTTTAATAATAATTCATCAAAATCAAAAATATATATTTTATCTTGTACTATTCTATATTTTTCAAATTCTGTTTCAGCATGCATTTTTGCCATTTCAGCAGATATTTTACCTTTATCCTTTAATATATCATGATCCCATAATGTTAAAAATTCATTTAGCCTTTCTTCCCAATCTTCCATTGTCATAGGAATATGTCTCATTGCTTGCATTTCAGCCAAATCTAAATATGCAGATACCCTTCTTTCTAATTGTCCTTCAAAATACTTCTTAGTTAAAATTGAAACATCATTCTTTAATCTTTCATCATCCATTACACATCCTTTAATAGTAAAATCCTTTACTATTTGGTTAGCCCATATTCTAAATTGTGTACCTCGAACTGATTTTACCCTATATCCAACTGATATAATTAAATCCAAATTATAAAATTTTGTTTTATAATTTTTTCCATCTTTAGCAGCTAGTAAGGATTCCTTACTAACTGAATTTTCTTGTAGTTCTCCTTCTTGAAAGATATTTTTTATATGCATTGTTATATTGTTTCTAGTTGTATTAAATAATTCAGCCATTGAATTTTGAGTAAGCCATACATTTTCTTCTTCTACTCTTACCTCAATATCAATTTGTCCATCACCTGTTGTATACATTATAAATTTATTTCATTCATCTAATTCATTATCCATTATGTAAAACTCCCTTCAAAGTTTATTTTCTATCTGATCGCCTTTTAACCATCTATTATAATTTTGTGCAAAACGTTTGTTTTTGTCAATAGTGAAAAATAAATTTCAAATTTTTTTCAAACTCTGAGATTTAAATTTTTATATCAAATTCAAATTGTTTTATCTAGCATACTTTCTACTTTGAAATCTACTTTCCGATATATAATTCACAGTGAACAATGTTCTCAATATACCTCTTATGAATACAAAGCCATTTGTGAATCTAAAGGAATCCAAATTTCTATGTCTAGAAAAGGAACTCCAATAGATTACTCTCTAATAGAAAGCGGACACTCTTTTCTAAAGAAAAAAACTTTGTATAATAATGATATCACACCTTTACAAGAATATATAGATTTAGTTGAAAATTGGATAAAGCTTCATAATACTACACGGTTAAAAAATGCGAAGAAATAAATATTCTTCGCATTTTTCATAAAATTTAGTTTTTTATTAAATGTCTACCCATAATGTTAACTTCATTTACACGTGGATTTTTATTATAAATTATGTTCTTTTTTTCCTTTAACAACTTTCATAGTAGTAAATCCTACAATACTAAATCCAGCTACCATTAATACTATTAACATATCTAGGCTTAAACTTCCACCAGTTACTGGTAATGTTTTTGCTTCGTTATACACAGTTGCTTCAAATATTTCTCCATTATCAGTTAATTTAAATGATTTTTCTTTGCTGTCAACTATGTATTTATCTGGTGCAGATATTTCTCTGTAATAATATTTACCTACTATTAAATCTTGTTTTTCTGCAATACCATCTTTGTTTGTTACTATTGTATCAACAACATTTTTGTTTTCATCTAGTATTTCAAATGTTACTCCTTCTATTGGAGTTTTTGTTCCTTTTTCAAGTTTAATTATTTTTAAAGCACCTTTTGCTCTATTATTTACAACTGTTTTTTCAATTTTAGTTTCTTTAGATGTTACTGCAAATTCATATTCATTTTCATCAATAACATAACCTTTTGGTACACTTACTTCTTTGTATGTGTAAGTTCCTATTTGTAAATCTTTAGAAGCTGCTTTACCATTTTCATCTGTTGTTATAGTATCTACTTTATTTTTGTTTGCATCATAAATTTCGAATTTTACTCCTTTGATTGGTGTATTATTATCGTCAACTTTTATAACATTTAGATTTCCTGTTATTCTTTTATTGATAACTTCTCTTTTTACTACTTCGTTTTGTTTATTTATTTGGAATTCAAAGATTTCATCATCTTTTACATATCCATCTGGTACTTCTATTTCTTGATAGTAATATGTTCCTTTATCTAGTTTCTTTGTTGTTGCATGTCCACTTTTATCTGTTGTTAATGTTTCTATTACTGTTTTTTTGTCACTTGCTAAGATGTTAAATTTTACTCCTTCTATTGCTACTCTACTATCATCTAGTTTTGTTATTTCTAGTGTTCCTCTTATTTTTTTGTTTGTTACTGTTTCTTTTGCTATTTTATTTTCTTCTGTTATTTTAAATTCTTTCATTGTGCTATCTACTATATATCCGTCTGGTGCACTTATTTCTTTGTAATAGTATGTTCCATTTGCCATATTATCTATTTTTAATACTGCTTTTCCGTCTTTTCCTGTTGTTATTTTTCCTATTACTTCTTTATTACTGTTATATACTTCAAATGTTACTCCTTCTATTTTTTCTTTTGTATCTTCATCTATTTTTATTATTTCTAGTCCGCCTATTATTTTTTCATTTACTGCTTTTATTCTTGCTGTTTCTCCTGTTTTTACTGTTACTGTTTTTGTTTCTGCCTTTAATATATATCCGTCTGGTGCACTTATTTCTGTTACTGTATATTTTCCTACTGGTAGTCCTTTTATTGTTATCTTTCCTTCTTTATTTGTTTTTTGTTTTGCTACTTGTTTTCCACTTTCGTCTACTACTTTAAATTCTGCTCCCTCTACACTTGCTCCATTTTGGTCTACTTTTACTATTTCTATATTTCCTTCTCTTTTTTCCCATGTAAATTGTTTACTTGCCTCTATTGTTTTTTGTTCGAAATCTAAAAATACAAAGTTTTGCATTGAACTTCCTGCTCCGTATAATACTGCTACTTTTTCATTTGCTACTGCTGTTACTTTTAATGTTACTTTCTTTGGTGCTGCTGTTTTACTTACTAGTACATATACTTCTTCTCCTGCATTATATTCATTTCTTATATGATTATCTTTATCTACTACATATGATCCTTCTGGTGCATTTACTAGACTTGTTTTAAATGTTGTATATTTATATCCTTCTACATTTACCTTAAATGGTCCTATTTTATTCATTTCTACATAGCTATCATAGTCTACTTTTCCACCACTTACGCTTATTGTTGGATTATATGTTCCACTTGCTAATATCTTTGCTGCTACTTGTTTTGCATTATTTACTACTTTTTCATACCCTGCTGCTGGTTGTATTTTATTTAAATCAAAGGCATTTCCTTTTGTATATGATGTTCCGTTTACTGTTTGCCATACTGCCATTTGTGTTCCTAAGTATGCCGCATCTATATTTACTGCTCCTAGTTGTGCTACTGATTTATTTGGGTATCCATTTGCCATTACTGCAACTAATTTATTTGATCTTACTGTTTTTATATATGTTAATGATGCTCCTGATGCTGGCGCTCTATACCCATAATCCATACAGTATGATTGATTTCCTCCTACTGTTGAGATTCCATATTGTGTATATCTATTTAAATTATTATCAAACATTGCTGCTGGATATCCTGCATTTCTATATGTTAAATTTTCTCTTCCTGCATTTACAAAAAATGGATTTAAGTCGGCTATCATAAGCGCAAATAATCCTAGAATTACAAATATTTTACTCCTTAAATTCTTCATTTTTTTCATCTTCTTTTCCTCCTACTTTTTTCATATATATTAGATCGTTTACTTCTTTATTACTACAATTCTATTATACCACTTTTATTACATTTTGTCAATATTATGTAATCTTTTAAATAGTAAATTACATATTTTTAAAGTAAAAAATAATGGATAAGTTATACCTTACCCATTATTTTATAATTAATTTTGTTCTTTTTTTGCTTTAACAACTTTCATTGTAGTAAATCCTGCTACACTAAGTCCTGCAACTATTAGTACTATTAACATATCTAAACTTAAGCTTCCACCAGTTACTGGTAATGTTTTTGCTTCATTATATACAGTTGCTTCAAATATTTCTCCATTTTCACCAAGTGTAAATGATTTTTCTTTGCTATCAACTATATATTTATCTGGTGCAGATACTTCTCTGTAATAATATTTTCCAAGTACTAAATCTTTACTTCTTGCAATACCATCTTTATCTGTAACAATTGTATCTATAACTTTTTTGTTTGCATCTAAAACTTCAAATGTTACTCCTTCGATAGGTGTTTTTGTTGTTTTATCAAGTTTTACGATTTTTAAAGATGCTGCTGATCTCTTATTCTCTACAGTTTTTAATACTTGAGTATTTTTAGCTGTAACTTCAAATTCGTATTCGTTTGAATCCATTACATATTCTTTTGGTGCACTTACTTCTTTATAGTAGTATTTACCTATTAGTAAATCTTTAGATGTAGCTTTACCATTAGAATCTGTTGTTATTGTATCTACTTTTTTATGGTTAGAATCTAATATATCAAATTTTACACCTTTTATTGGATTATTACTATCATCTACTTTTGTAATTTCTATATATCCTCTAACTCTTTCATTTTTAACAGTCTTTTTAATAATTTGGTTTACATTTTTTACTTCAAATTTATATACACTAGTATCCATAATATATTCTTCCGGTGCACTTATTTCTTGATATGTATATATTCCTTTTACTAATGGTTCATTTGAAACTGCAATACCATTTTTGTCAGTTTTAATAGTATCAACTAATTTTCCTTGTTCATCTTTAATTTCAAATACAACACCTTCAACAGGTTGTTTTGCATCATCAACTTTTGTAATTTTAATTGTACCAGTTATTTTTTTGTTTGTTACTGTTTCTTTTATAACTTCATTATTAGTATTGATTTTAAATTTAATTTTTTTGTTGTTAAATTCATAGAAAGCTGGTGCTTCTATTTCTTGATAATAATATGTTCCTTTTACTAAGTCTTTTACTTCAGCTTTACCATTTTTATCAGTAGTAACTGTTGTTACAACTTTACCTTTAGAATTTAGTATATTAAATTTAACACCTTCAATTTGAGCTTTAGAATCTTCATCAATTTTTATGATTTCAAGACTTCCTTTTACTCTGTAATTGATAACTTCTCTTTTTACAACTTCATTTAATTTATTAATTTGGAATTCAAAGATTCCATCATCTTTTACATATCCATCTGGTACTTCTACTTCTTGATAATAATATGTTCCTTTATCCAATTTTTTAGTTTCAGCATAACCAGTTTTATCTGTAGTTAAAGTTTCTATTACTGTCTTTTTATCGTTTGCTAGGATATTAAATTTTACTCCTTTAATTCCAACTCTAGTATCATCTAATTTTGTAATTTCAAGTTTACCAGTTATTTTTTTATTGATAACTTCTCTTTTTACTACTTCATTTTGTTTATTTATTTGGAATTCAAAGATTTCATCATCTTTTACATATCCATCTGGTACTTCTATTTCTTGATAGTAATATGTTCCTTTATCTAGTTTCTTTGTTGTTGCATGTCCACTTTTATCTGTTGTTAATGTTTCTATTACTGTTTTTTTGTCACTTGCTAAGATGTTAAATTTTACTCCTTCTATTGCTACTCTACTATCATCTAGTTTTGTTATTTCTAGTGTTCCTCTTATTTTTTTGTTTGTTACTGTTTCTTTTGCTATTTTATTTTCTTCTGTTATTTTAAATTCTTTCATTGTGCTATCTACTATATATCCGTCTGGTGCACTTATTTCTTTGTAATAGTATGTTCCATTTGCCATATTATCTATTTTTAATACTGCTTTTCCGTCTTTTCCTGTTGTTATTTTTCCTATTACTTCTTTATTACTGTTATATACTTCAAATGTTACTCCTTCTATTTTTTCTTTTGTATCTTCATCTATTTTTATTATTTCTAGTCCGCCTATTATTTTTTCATTTACTGCTTTTATTCTTGCTGTTTCTCCTGTTTTTACTGTTACTGTTTTTGTTTCTGCCTTTAATATATATCCGTCTGGTGCACTTATTTCTGTTACTGTATATTTTCCTACTGGTAGTCCTTTTATTGTTATCTTTCCTTCTTTATTTGTTTTTTGTTTTGCTACTTGTTTTCCACTTTCGTCTACTACTTTAAATTCTGCTCCCTCTACACTTGCTCCATTTTGGTCTACTTTTACTATTTCTATATTTCCTTCTCTTTTTTCCCATGTAAATTGTTTACTTGCCTCTATTGTTTTTTGTTCGAAATCTAAAAATACAAAGTTTTGCATTGAACTTCCTGCTCCGTATAATACTGCTACTTTTTCATTTGCTACTGCTGTTACTTTTAATGTTACTTTCTTTGGTGCTGCTGTTTTACTTACTAGTACATATACTTCTTCTCCTGCATTATATTCATTTCTTATATGATTATCTTTATCTACTACATATGATCCTTCTGGTGCATTTACTAGACTTGTTTTAAATGTTGTATATTTATATCCTTCTACATTTACCTTAAATGGTCCTATTTTATTCATTTCTACATAGCTATCATAGTCTACTTTTCCACCACTTACGCTTATTGTTGGATTATATGTTCCACTTGCTAATATCTTTGCTGCTACTTGTTTTGCATTATTTACTACTTTTTCATACCCTGCTGCTGGTTGTATTTTATTTAAATCAAAGGCATTTCCTTTTGTATATGATGTTCCGTTTACTGTTTGCCATACTGCCATTTGTGTTCCTAAGTATGCCGCATCTATATTTACTGCTCCTAGTTGTGCTACTGATTTATTTGGGTATCCATTTGCCATTACTGCAACTAATTTATTTGATCTTACTGTTTTTATATATGTTAATGATGCTCCTGATGCTGGCGCTCTATACCCATAATCCATACAGTATGATTGATTTCCTCCTACTGTTGAGATTCCATATTGTGTATATCTATTTAAATTATTATCAAACATTGCTGCTGGATATCCTGCATTTCTATATGTTAAATTTTCTCTTCCTGCATTTACAAAAAATGGATTTAAGTCGGCTATCATAAGCGCAAATAATCCTAGAATTACAAATATTTTACTCCTTAAATTCTTCATTTTTTTCATCTTCTTTTCCTCCTACTTTTTTCATATATATTAGATCGTTTACTTCTTTATTACTACAATTCTATTATACCACTTTTATTACATTTTGTCAACATTTTTATGTAACCTATGCCCTGAAATTACATTTATTGAACCAATTCACCCTTTAAAACAATTCTAGCACTTGCATTATAATTACAAGTTATAAGTGTTATTTCTCTTTTATCTGAATTATTTATAACCTCTATACTTGTTGGCTTTACAGTCTGTTTAGATGTAATTTTATAAACATATGTTGCTGTTTTTGTTGTAACTTTAACCTCGTCACCTATATTTACTTTATTTAAATTTCTAAATATTTCTGTATAAATGTTATTATGAGCTGCAACACTAAAATTACCTACTTGACCTGGCATAGCAGCTCCTTTAAACATTCCTATGTAATTTTTTAATGTTTGATTATCAGTTCCTTCTTTTACAATTCCTTTTATACCTTGGGATGGAATCTGTAATACAGCAATAGAATTTCCTGTTACAGTTACATTATCATCTGTTTTTTGTGTATCACCTGATGCTGCGTTTTCTGTTCCACCGGCCTCACCATTAAATTCAACATTAATCAAAGCTTGTATTTCTTTTTCCTGTTTTTTATCCCTAATCCAATTTTTTATAAAAATAGCCCCTGCCGATACAACTATTATAAATAGTACTAAAATAATAATTTCTTTTTTCTTTATTTTCATATTCTCTACCTCTTTACATATAAGTATATTTTACCACATATAAGCAATCAAGTCAATAAAATTAAATGGTTTTTATTAAGGTGATCTTTTTATACCGTCACTTTTTTGTTTACATATTTTTGAAATATAATTGACATTTTATGTATAAAATTATATAATATAGACATTATTCTACAAAATTAATCATATTTTGAGTAAAAAAATATAATCATATTAATAGGAGAGTCAAAATGGACATAAATATATTTAATATTATAATTTCGTTAATAATAATTCTAATATCATATATTTTAATTTCATTAGTTATAAAATTCTTGCTTAAAATATTCAATAACTATGAATATAAAAACTATTATTTATTACTTCCAACATTTTTTTCTATGGGAAGTTTTAGCTTAGGTTTTTTAATATGGTATTACATTATAACTTATATATTTAATATTGATATTATAGAAGTAATTATTTCTTTTATTATAAAAGAACCATCTATACCTAACGTAATGATAGTATCTTCTTTTATCACTTTATTTATTTGCTTAATACTTCAAAGTCTATCAATCTTAACAGTAAATATAGACTATAAAAAATTAACTGGAAACACTAGATTTGCTTTTAAAAAATTATTTAAAATAAGGGAAATTACAAATAAAAATTTAACACTAAAAGATGATCCAGATAAAATAAGCCCTATTACTGCATTTTTTATAAGCCTACTTACATTTTTTATCATCTGTATATTTGTTTTAATTTTGTTTTTTATAGGATATTTAATAAGCAGAAAATTAGTATAAAAATTTGAAAATCACAAGGACTTGAAGCATTCTAAGTTCTTGTGATTTTTACATAATATAACTTAATTAAGCGCCTAAGTTTTTTAGCATATCGCCAAATTTTGCATATAGTTCTTTCTTTAAAGCAGTATTTTCACTCTTTTCCAAATATTTATCTTCTTTTAATAATTCTTTAGCTGCTTTTTGTGCATTTTCTAAAACCTTAATATCTTTTAATAAATCTGCAAGTTTAAATTCAGGTAAACCTGATTGCCTTATTCCAAAAAAATCTCCTGGACCTCTTAATTCTAAATCTTTTCTTGCTACATCAAATCCGCTATTACTCTTTTCCATTATTTTTAATCTTTCTCTTGATGTAACAGATTTATTATTTGATTTTAAAATACAATAAGATTGAAACTGTCCTCTACCAACACGACCTCTTAACTGGTGAAGTGCTGCAAGGCCAAACCTATCAGCATTTTCAATTATCATAAGTGTTGCATTACTTACACTTATTCCAACTTCTATTACTGTAGTTGATATTAAAATATTAATTTTGTTTTCTTTAAATTTTTGCATTATTTCATCTTTTTCTTTATTCTTCATCTTCCCATGAATAAATGCGACACTATAATCTTTAAAATATTCATTTTTATATTTTTCATAAATTTTTTCTACTGACTTTAAATTTAATTCTTCATTTTCTTCAACAAGTGGACATACAACATATGCCTGTCTTCCCTCATCAATATTTTTTTTCATAAAATTAACAATTCTTTGTTCATAGCTTTCATCTACAGCATATGTTTTTACAGGTTTTCTACCTGGTGGCATTTCATCTATTACAGACAAATCAAGATCACCGTAAAGCATAATTGCAAGTGTTCTTGGAATAGGAGTTGCTGTCATAACTAATGTTTCTACAGATTTTCCTTTATTTGTTAATTTTAATCTTTGTTTTACTCCAAATCTATGTTGTTCATCAGTTATAACGAGTCCTAAATTATTAAATTCTATACCATCTTCTATTAAAGAGTGTGTCCCAATAATTATATCTATCTCTTTATTTACTAATTTTTCACATATAATTCTTTTGTTTTTCTTCGTTGTACTTGATGTAATAATATCTGATTTAATTCCAAGTTTTTCAAAATACTTACTGAGTTCATCAAAGTGTTGATTTGCAAGAATAGTTGTAGGAGCCATCATTGCAGCTTGATATCCATTTTTAACTGCAATATACATTGAAATTGCAGCAACCATTGTTTTTCCACTACCAACATCTCCTTGTATCAACCTATTCATAACTCTATCGCTTAACATATCTTTTTCAATTTCATCTACCACTCTTTTTTGTGCATTTGTTAAAGAAAATGGTAATAATTTCAAAAATTTTGATATATCTACTTTTTTAAATTTATTTGTTTTTTTTACTAAATCTGAACTTTCTTTTACAGACATTAATGCAAGTTCAAGTAAAAATAATTCATCAAATATAAGTCGATTACGAGCATCATTTACTGCATTAAACGTTTTTGGAAAATGAACATTTTCTGTAGCATAATTAATTTCACAAAGCCCATATTTTTTTCTAAAGTCATTGCTTAAAAATTCAGGTATGATTGGCTTTTGCTTAAATACATCGTTTTCTAATTTAAACAAATAATTTTGTGTTATGCCTGCTGTTAAAGGATATATTGGATAAAGTCCTTGAATTTTATCAATATCATTTAAATTATATATTTGAGGAGACTCCATTAAAACCATTCCGTAATTTTTTACTGCTTTACCATAAAATAAATATTTATCACCTTTATGAAGTTTGGTATTTATATACTTTTGATTAAACCAAGTCATCTTGCACTCTCCAGTTTCATCATATACAAAAGTTGAATATATAGTAAGGTTTTTCCTTATTCTCTGTATATGGATACTATCGCTTAGTGTTCCAATAAACAAATAACTTTCTCCATCTACAAACTGTATAATATTTGAAAGTTTAGTTCTATCTTCATAATTTCTTGGATAATATTCAATTAAATCTTTTATATTGTATATTCCCATTTTATTTAAAAGTTCAGCTTTTTTAGGACCTACACCTTTTATATACTGAATATTTTTATCAAATTCAAATTCTATATTTTGACTCATATAACCACCAATAAAATTATATCAAAAAACATTTGTTTATTCAATACTTTATCATAAGTTTAGAAAAAGACATAAGAAAAACAAGTGAAATTTTTCACTTGTTTTTCTTATAGTATTACTTGTTAAGTAGATCAAAATAAAGATTAACTTTATCATCTTCCGTCAGATGATTAAACATTAATTTTATAAATTCTCTATCTACTTTAACATATCTTAAATAATCCTTAAGTCTATACACCTCAATTTTATTTAACACATATGTATCCCCAACTTCTTCCATAATATAGTTTATAATTTGATAATTATACATTTTTAATGCCATGGATAAAAAAGTTTCATTGTTTTGGGGGTAGTCTTTGTTTTCGAAGCAGAATTTATGCTTTTTGGCAAGTTCCAATATGTATCTAAACATTTTAGTTTTTTTATCCAAAAGGGCTTCTTCAAACAAAAGATTTAAATCCTTTGTTTGATCATTAAAAACATTTTCATACTTATCAATAATTTTGCTAAAATTCCTAGAAATTGAAGCCTGCATAATACATATGCATTCATTACTCGAGAGCATTTCATATTTTTCAAGCAAATTTAAAAAATATTCCTCATTTTTCTGATCATCATTATATATCTGATCAGCTATGATTTCAATTTCTTCTCGTACTAAATTGCACATAAAATTCTCCTTAATATATATTAATAAATATTTATTGTTTTTTTGAATAATTTTTTAAATCAGATTTCTTAAACTTACTGGAGTACGCATTTTCTATGGCAAGGTATGGACTGTTACCAAATAAAGAACTTAACATACCATTAAGAGAATTTTTTCTAAAAATTTTTCTTGATAATTTTTGTTTTACATCCTCTTCACTCCATTTAAGCTTTTCTTCAATTAACCATATTGTTGCCTCTTTAGCCGTTTCTAAATTCCAAAAATTTTTTGGAACAGATGGTAACTCCCAAGGCTTAAATTTCCCAGGATATGCATTCTCTATTATTAAATATGGACTTCCATTGAATAAATCATTTAATATACTAGTAAATGAATTTTGTATAAATATCTTTGCTGATAATTTCTGCTTTATATCCTCATCACTCCATTTAAGCTTTTCTTCAATTAACCAAATTGTTGCCTCTTTAGCCGTCTCCACATTCCAAAATTTTTTTGAAACTCTTGTAACTTCCCAAGGTTTAAATTTTCCAGGATATGCATTATTTATTGCCAGATATGCACTACCATTAAATAGGACATTTAACATACCAGTAAGTGAATTTTTTATAAATATATTTGCTGATAATTTCTCCTTTATATCATTTTCACTCCATTTAAGCTTTTCTTCAATTAGCCATATTGTTGCCTCTTTAGCCGTTTCCATATTCCAAAAATTTTTTGAAACCCTTGTAACTTCCCAGGGTTTAAATTTTCCAGGATATGCATTCTCTATTGCTAGATATGCACCACCATTAAATAGAACATTTAACATACCGGTAAGTAAATATTTTCTAAATATATTTGCTGATAATTTCCGTTTTATCTCATCATCACTCCACTTTAATACTTTTTCAATTAAAGTTTTTGTTACAACTTTGGCATTATCATATTTAGAATTATAATTCCAAATATCTTTTGGAAATTGTTTTCCTTTAGCTAAGACCTCCTCCAAATAATACTTTGAAATATCTGTTACATTAGTTCTCATTGTTTATTCCTCCAAATTTTCTTTAGAATTTATATTTTTTTGCAGTATTATTATACTAAATTATTTAAATTATGTCAAGTAAAAGTAAAAAAATCTAGTCAGTAGTTATACCACTAAACTAGATTTTTTATCACTATTTTGTATTATTATAAAAGGGAAATATTATTTAATAATAAGATTATTATTATTAAATATTAATGTTAAATCTTTGGAATTTATCTTAAGATACATTTCTACTGGCTGATGTGGATCGATATTAAATAAATAATTTAACATACCAGTAAGTGAATATTGCTTAAATGTATTTAATGATAATTTCTGCTTTACGTCTTCATCACTCCACTTAAGCTTTTCTTCAATTAACCATATTGTCGCCTCTTTTGCTGTTTTTAAATTCCAAAAATGATTTGGAACTTTTGCAAATTCCCAAGCCTTAAATTTCCCAGGATATGCATTTTCAATTGCTAAATATGGACTGTCATTAAATAAAATAGTTAACATTCCACCAAGTGAATTTTGTATAATTATATTTCGGGTTAATTTTTTCTTTACATCTTCATTACTCCACTTAAGCTTTTCTTCAATTAACCATATTGTTGCTTCTCTAGCTGTTTTTAAATTCCAAAATTTTTTTGAAGTTTTTGGAAATTCCCAAGCTTTAAATTTTCTAGGATATGCATTTTCTATTGCAAGATATGGACTACCATTAAATAGAAGATTTAACATACAAGCAAGTGAATTTTCTTTAAATGTATTTGCCGATAAATTTTGCTTTAGATCTTCATCGTCCCACTTAAGCTTTTCTTCAATTAACCATATTGTCACTTCTTTGGCTGTTTTTAAATTCCAAAAATTATTTGGAACTTTTGAAAATTCCCAAGCTTTAAATTTTCCAGGATATGCATTATCTATTGCTAGGTATGGACTATTATTAAATAAATAATTTAACATACCAGTAAGTGAATATTGCCTAAATATATTTAATGATAATTTCTGCTTTACATCTTCATCATTCCACTTTAATTTTTCTTCAATCAACCATATTGTCGCTTCTTTGGCTGTTTTTAAATTCCAAAATGAATTTGATACACATGGCAACTCCCAAGGTTTAAATTTCCCAGGATATGCATTTTCTATTGCAAGATATGGACTACCGTTAAAAACTTTTACCAGCATACTCAAAACTGAGTATTTCTTAAAAATATTTAATGTTAATTTATTCCTTATGTCTTCATATGTCCATTTTAAAACACTTTCAATTAAAGTTATAGTTACATTTTTAGCATTTTCATATTTTTCATCACATTTCCAAGTTCCAGAAGGAAAACTTTTTCCTTTAGCTAAAACCTCCTCCAAATAATACTTTGAAATCTCTGATACATTAGTACTCATTATTTATTCCTCCAAATTTTCTTTAGAATTTATATTTTTTACAGTGCTATTATACCAACCTGTTAAAATTATGTCAAGCAAAAGTCCTATTTTTATATATAAAAAATCTAGTCAGTAGTTATACCACTAAACTAGATTTAATTATCTTTTATTTTATCAATTCAAGTATTTTTTCTGGGCTTTCAGAAACAATCATATAAACGTAGTCGCCTTTTACACCAATTTCCCTATTTTTAACCAATTCATATTGATCCGGAAGATAAGTTTTCCACTGTTCTTCATATTCACTACCATAACTTTCAAGTGCAAGTTTTACATCTTGTATGTTATCTAAATCTGTTTGAATTACAACATACATACCTGATTTAGTATGAACAATAGGTTCTCTTCCAATTATATTTTTAATTTTAGATTTATCAATTAAAAATTTGGCTGAAGCTTCATCATCCGTTATAGCATTCATTTTTAAAAATTCAAATTCATTAGTTTGCTCTATTTTTTTATCAAGCTCATCTAAAGAAATAGAAATATTTTCATCTTTATTTGATATACTATTGTTATAATTTAAAAATAGCACTAAAGCAATACCTATAATTATGACTAAAACTATAGAAATAATTATCAATATGATGTTTCTTTTTTTCATTTATTCCACCTCATACTCTATTTATTTAAAATTTCAAGTAAGAATTTATTTACAATACCTGGATTTGCTTTACCATGAGTTTCTTTCATAACTTGACCAACTAAGAAGCCTATTGCTCTATCTTTTCCTGCTTTGTAATCTTCAACTGATTTTGGATTTGCAGCAACAATCTTTTCAACTATCTCTTTTATAGCTCCTTCATCAGACATTTGAGTCATACCGTTATCTTCAACTATTTTCTTTGCATCTTTTCCTGTTTCATACATTTCATCAAATACTTTTTTAGCAATTTTTGAACTAATAGTTCCTTTATCTATAAGTTCAACTAAGTGTGCTAAATTTTCCGGTGTTACTTTTGAATTTTGGATTTCAATTTCATCATCATTTAACTTTTTAGTAAAATCAACCATAATCCAGTTAGAAACTGCTTTTGGATTATTACATATCTTTGTTGCTTCTTCAAAGAAATTAGCTGTATTTTTTGAAGATGTAAGTATCTGTGCATCATATTCTGGAAGCTTGTATTCTTTTACATATCTTTCTTTTCTAATATGTGGAAGTTCTGGTAAGTTATTTTTTATATTTTCGATATACTCATCAGATAAAACAATTGGTGCAAGATCTGGTTCTGGGAAGTATCTATAATCATTTGCATCTTCTTTTGTACGCATAGCATAACCAATACCTTTTGCATCATCAAATCTTCTTGTTTCTTGGTAAATAACTCCACCATTTTCTAATTCTTCAATTTGTCTTTTTGTTTCAAATTCTATAGAATCTTTAATTGATTTAAATGAGTTCAAGTTCTTAGTTTCTGTTCTTGTACCAAATTCAGTGCTTCCTTTTTTTCTTACAGATAGGTTTACATCACATCTTAAAGATCCTTCTTGCATCTTACAATCACATACTTCAAGATATTCAAGTATTGATTTTAAAGTTTGCATATACATAACAGCTTCATCTGCTGTTCTTATGTCTGGTTCTGACACTATTTCTATTAAAGGAACGGCACATCTATTCATATCAACTAAAGTTGCTCCTGTATATGCATCATGTATAAGTTTTCCGGCATCCTCTTCAATATGAATTCTTGTAATTCCTACTTTTTTCTTGTAACCATCAACGTTAAACTCTAAATATCCATGTTCACATAATGGTAAATCATATTGTGAAGTTTGAAATGCTTTTGGTAAATCTGGATAAAAATAATTTTTTCTATCTTGCTTAGAAAATCTTGATATTTCACAATTTGTTGCAAGTCCTGCTTTTACAGCATATTCTACAACTTTTTTATTTAATACAGGAAGTACTCCTGGCATTCCTGTACAAATTGGACAACAATGAGTATTTGGATCAGCTCCAAACTCTGTTGAACAATTACAATATATTTTTGTATTAGTTGAAAGTTCAGCATGAACTTCAAGACCAATAACTACTTCATAATCATCTCTCATTATTTTACCTCCTCTAATAGTTCTTCATGTTTATTTGTTACATAACTTACTAAATCTTTTAAATCAACAATGTTAGCCTCAGCCTCAGAAGAAATTTTTACTTCAGCTTTTTTATTCTCTAAGTTACGAGGACTTATTACTACTCTAATCGGTGCCCCTATTAGATCTGAGTCTTTAAATTTAACTCCTGCACTCTTTTTTCTATCATCTAGTAAAACGTCAAATCCTTTTTCTTTTAAAGTAGAATATAACTTATCACTCTCTGCTTTTACTTCTTCATTTTTAGTATAGTCAATTGGACAAATATGAATATCAAATGGTGCAATACTTGCAGGCCAATTTACAGCACTTTCTGTTCCTCTTTTTTCTAGAACTGAAGCCATTAAACGCCCAACTCCAATTCCATAGCAACCCATTATTGGATTGTTAATTTTTTCATTTTCATCTGCATATGTCATTTGCATCATTTTTGTATATTTTGTTCCAAGTTTAAATATATTACCTACTTCAATTCCTTTTTCAATTTTTAAAGACTTTTTGTTACATACAGGACAATAATCATCATCACAAACTTTTGCAACATCAATATACTCTACTTCACCAATATCTCTTTTTATACTAAGTCCAGTATAGTGATAGTCTACTTCATTTGCGCCAAAGACAAGACTTTTTTCATTTTCCAATGATTTATCAAATACAACTATAGCATTTTTTGTTAAATTTTTTGGGCCCACAAATCCATATGTTATATTATCCTCTTTTTCCTCTTTTCTTGGTACTAATTTTTCATCATCTACTTTTAAGAAATTACGAAGTTTTGTTTCGTTAACCTCTTTATCAGCACGTATAAATACAACAATAATTTCATTTGTATCAAGTCTTGTATAAATAACTGCTTTACCCATTTTTGATATATCAATACCTGTAAACTCATGAAGCTCCTCTATTGTTTTTATTCCTGGAGTATGTATTTTAGTAAGGGTTTCCTCTTTAGAAGATGAAATATCATATTTACTTGTGTATGCAACTTCCATATTAGCACTATATCCACAATCCTTACATATTACAATTTTATCTTCTCCAGCATCACATAAAAGCATAAATTCATGAGCGCCATTTCCACCCATCATACCAGTATCAGATGCAACAGCTACAGTTTCAGGAATACCAACTCTTCTATATATGTTTTCATATGCATGATAGAATTTATCATATTCTTCATTTAAACTTTCTTCTGATGTATGAAAAGAATATGCATCTTTCATTGTAAATTCTCTAACACGAATAAGACCTGCACGTGGTCTTGCCTCATCTCTAAATTTAGTTTGGATTTGATAAACACTAAATGGATATTTTTGATAAGACGTTGCCTCATTTAAAAGTGAAAATACAGTTGCTTCCTCATGTGTCATTGAAAGTACCATATCAACATCATTTCTATCTTTAAATCTTAAAAGTTCAGAACCGACACTATCATACCTTCCTGACATATCCCATAGTTTTTTTGTAGCTACAAGTGGCATAAGTATTTCTTGAGAGTCAATATTATTCATTTCTTCTCTTATTATATTTTCTATTTTAGATGTAACCCTTTTTGCAAGTGGCAAAAGTGTATAAATTCCACTTGCCATTTGCTTTATATATCCACCCTTTATCAAAAGTCCATGTGATTTTACTAAAGCTTCACTTGGCCATTCTTTTTTTGTATTTGCTATAAGTTTTGATTGTAACATATTATCCCCTTCCTAAATATTAGGTTTTTTATCATGAAACTGTGTATTTTGCTCATATGTATATGCAACTTGAAGCATTTTTTCTTCATCAAATGATTTTGCAATAAATTGTAAACCAATTGGCATATTATTTGATGCAAATCCACCTGGCACAGATATTGCTGGTAATCCTGCAATATTTACTGGCACTGTAAATATATCTTCCAAATACATTTCAAGTGGGTTAGTTGAATGTTCACCCATTTTAAATGATGTATTAGGTGCTGTAGGTATCATTATTACATCACAACTTTCAAATGCTTTTTTGAAGTCATTTACTATAAGCGTTCTTACTTGTTGTGCACGTTTGTAATATGCATCGTAATAGCCTGATGATAATACATATGTACCTAGCATAATTCTTCTTTTTACTTCATCACCAAAACCTTCAGTTCTTGATTTTGTATATAAATCAATTAAATCAGAAAATTCTTTTGCTCTGTGTCCGTATCTTATTCCATCATATCTTCCAAGATTTGATGATGCTTCAGCTGTAGCTATAATGTAGTATGTTGCAAGAGAATATTTTGCATATTCAAGTTTTACATTTACAATATTAGCTCCTAAATCTTCTAATGTTTTTATAGATGTATCATATGCTCTTTTTACATCTTCATTTATTCCATCATTTACAAAATCTGATGGTACTGCTATATTCATTCCTTTTACACTATTTACTAAAGCTTTTGTATAATCTTTCTTTTCTAAATCAGCAGATGTAGTATCTTTACTATCATGTCCTGCTATTACATTTAGCATTAATGCTGCATCCTCAACAGTTTTTGCGAAAGGTCCTATTTGATCTAGAGATGATGCAAAAGCAATTAATCCATATCTTGATATTAATCCGTAAGTTGGTTTTAAACCTACAACACTACAATATGATGCTGGTTGTCTTATAGATCCACCTGTATCTGAACCTAAAGCAGCATAAGCCATATCAGCAGATACTGCTGCAGCACTACCACCACTTGATCCACCTGGTACTCTATTTACATCCCATGGATTAGCAGTCTTTTTAATGTATGAAGTTTCTGTAGATGATCCCATTGCAAATTCATCCATATTTGTTTTACCAAGCATAATTGCTCCAGCTTCTTTTAGTTTTTCAATAACAGTTGCATTGTATATTGGTACAAAATTTTCTAACATTCTTGAAGCACATGTAGTTTTAACATTTTCAGTACATATGTTATCTTTTATTGCAATTGGCACTCCACCAAGTATACCGATATCTTCTCCATTATCCAATCTTTTTTGAAGTTCTTCAGCTCTTTCATATGCTTGTGTCTTTGTTAAAGTTATATATGCTCCAACTTTTGGTTCAACTTCTTCAATTCTTTTATATACACTATCTAACACTTCTTTGATAGTTACTTTTTTTTCTTTTATATCACTTGCTATACTACTTAAAGTTTTACTATATAGTTCCATTTTATCACTCCTATTCTACAGTTTGAGGTACACTTACACATCCAGCTTCTTTTTCTGGTGCATTTTTTAATATCAATTCTCTATCATAAGATTTTTCTACATTATCCTCTCTAAATACATTTTTTATATCCAAAATATGTGCAGTAGGTTTTACTCCCTCCACATCAACTTTTGATAGCTGATTTGCAAACTCAACAATACTTGATAAATCATTTGTTATTTTATCAAGTTCTTTATCATCAAATTCTAATCTTGATAATTTTGCAAGATGTTTTACTTCTTCTTTTGAAACACTCATTTTATCTCCTCCATTCAATTAAAATTTCTCCTTTATTATACTTTAAATAGATAAATAAGTCAAGGTAAACTGCACTGATAGCGCTAAGTTTATATATTTTTTTGTATGTTAAAATTCGATAAAAAAGAAAAAAGCCGCCATAGATTAAAGCGACCTTTCTACAAAATTTATTCATTACTTAATTCTTCAGTTGTTTCTTCTACACTTTCTTCGACTTGAGATTTAGGCATAGACGTACTTCCAAATGAAAATACTTTCTTTTCAGTTCTTGATTTTTCTTCAAATTTTTTGTTAAATTCTGCTTTTGCATTATCTAAAGTTTCTTGCATAGCAAAAAACATTTCTTCAACATCTTCTTTAGTAAAATCATACACACTACTTCTTGACATTGGTTCTAATATTTGTATATCATGCATTACTTTGTTTACTCTTTTTCCTGCATTTTCCATAAATTTCATTCTTTTTTCTTCGTTTATTTCCATATCAATTCTCCCTCCAAATTTCGACATATTTGTTATATCATAAAGAAAAAATTAAATCAAGAAGAAAAATAAAAAAATTATACTAAATATTTTTTATTATTATTCTAAATTAAACCTTTCCTTATCCACTTCATAATTTTGTAAATAACAATTTTTTTAAATATAATATATACGTTTTTATTTACTATTGACAAATATGATATAATAACTTCACAAGAATACATAAACCTACTATATAATTTAAGAAGGAGCTTTTTATGTTTAATTATTATTTAGCAAAAGGAACAAAAGGAATTATATCTTATCATACTCAGATTGATTCCATAGACAATACTACTTACAAATTAAATTGTCCAAGGCAAATACAAAATATCGCTATTTCTAATTTGCTCGAATTCACAAACTATCATGTACCAAAGTTCGGGAAATATGAAGTTGAAGAATTTGTAGCAGAAATGATATTAATTGCAATTGCAGAACATGATATCACAAAACTTATGAACACTGAAATTTCATTTGACGATTCCCCATACGACAAAGGATTCTACCCCAAAGAAAGAGTAAGAGAGTTGATACTAAGTTATTGCACTATAATATCAGAAAAAAATGGTATTGTCGAACTAAATTATATTGGAAGACCAACTTCTAATTAAATTGTAATAATACAACTAACAAACAGTCAAAGTTACAAATTGTAATTTTGACTGTTTGTTGTTATTATCCATTAATATTCATATTATATTTTCCAAGATTTGTAATTAATTTTATTCTTTCTTCATCAATTTCTTCTTTAGTAAGAGTTTTATCACTAGAACCAATATTAAATCTTATAGTTATATTTTTCTTATCCTTTAATTTTTCTTCGTTTTCATATACATCAATTAAACTATATGATTTCAAATATTGCATATTTGCATCTTTTATTACTTTTTCGATTTCAAAATATGAAACATTTTTATCAACTATAATAGATAAATCAAAATCAACTGTTTGATATTTACTTATTTCTTCATATTGTATATCTAAATATTTTATTTTATCTAACATATCAATATTAATCTGGGCTACAACAATATTTGATTTTTTATTTATAGCATCTTTAATTCTTGGATTTAAAACTGAGATATATCCTAAGCATTCATCTCCATACTTTACTTCATATGAATTTACTGGATGTATAAAATTATCATCAAATTTAGAGTTACATACATAGCTCAAACTTACGTGTTTGTTTATATTTGCAATATTTTCTATCATTGATTTTACTTCAAACATTAATTCTTCTTCGGTTTTTGAAATACTTGATTTTCCTATTCCTAAAACTTTATTCTCTACACAGTCTTTTCCTTTTTCCTTGTAGTCAAAGGTTCTACCAATTTCAAACACACCTATTTCATCAAAGTTTTTAATATTTTTGTATATAGCGTATAACATAGTTGGAACCATATTATATCTTAAAGTACTATCTAATTTACTAAGTCCATTTACTATTTTTAAATTATCATGTACCTCTATACCAAGCTCACTATTTAATTTAGTATCGTACCATACATAACTGTGAACCTCAGACATTCCATACTTTTGTGCAAGTAAAGTTTTAATATTATATTCTAGTTCTCTTAAACTATCTTCTTTTACAGGTTCAACCTTCCATAAATTTGTTTGTGGAACAATATTATCGTATCCATATATTCTTGAAATTTCTTCTATAATATCAGCCTTACCAGAAACATCCTTTGTTGCTCTAAAACTTGGTACTTCAATCTTAAAGTTTTCGTTTTTATTTTCAATAATTTTAAAGTATAAAGATGTAAGAACTTTTTCTATCATTTCATCTGAGAAATTAACGCCAATTTTTTTGTTAATATATTCTCTTGAAATGTCTATAGTGATTACAGGATATTTATTTACATATACATCAGAAAGGCTTGAAGACACTTTAATATCATCATCCTCATCTTTTAGTACTTTTACAAATCTTTCTATTGCAAGCTTTGTAAGTTCTGGATCAAGAGTTTTTTCATATCTTGCACTAGCATCTGTTCTTAAAGCTATAGCACTTGCTGTTTTTCTTACACTTACAGCATTAAAGTTTGCAGATTCTAAGAATAATGAAGTAGTTGCATCAGTAATCTGTGTATTTTCTCCACCCATAACTCCTGCAATAGCTACTGGTTTGTTTTCGTTATATATCATAAGAGTTCCCTGTTTTAAACTCCTTTTATTTCCATCAAGTGTAACAAACTCTTCATCATTTTTTAATGTTTTTACATTTATTTTCTTAATAAATTCTTTATCAAAAGCATGCATTGGTTGACCAAGTTCAAGCATAATATAGTTTGTCATATCAACTAAAAGACTAATAGGTCTAAGTCCACAATATGTAAGTCTTGTTTTCATTTTATATGAAGATGTCTTTTTATTTACATTGTCTATAGTAAGTCCTGTATATCTGTAGCAAAGATTACTATCTTCAATGTTTATATCTAATTTCTTTAAATCGTTATATTTATCTAAATTTTCTACTTCTAAAGGTTTTAGCTTTCTATTTGTAATTGCAGCAATTTCCCTTGCTATCCCATAATGTCCCCATAAGTCTGGTCTATTTGTAAGGGATTTATTGTCAATTTCATATATTATATCATCAATAGGTATTATATTTTTAATATCTTCCCCAATGTTATATTTATCATCTAAAACCATAATTCCAGAGTTGTCGTCACTAATACCAAGTTCTTTTTCAGATAGACACATTCCAGAACTTTCATGACCTGCAATTGTTGTTTTTGTTATACTTAAACCATTAACTAAACTTCCTTCTTTAGCAAATGCAACCTTTATTCCCTCTTTTACATTAGGTGCTCCACAAATGCAATTTACTTTTTTATCTCCAATATCTACAACTAATTTATGTAGTTTTTTTGAATTTTCTACATTTTCTACAGATAAAACTTTAGCAACAACTACATCTCTTGTATTTTTTCCATATTCAATAATTCCTTCAACTTCAGCTGTAGACATTGTAAATTTATATATTAAATCCTTTATATCAATTCCATCTAAGTTTACGAAATCTTTTATCCAATTAATTGAAATAAACATATTTACCTCCCATTATTATTTTAATCCTATTTGTTTTAAAGCTCTTAAATCACATGAATTAAGTATTCTTAAATCGTTTATATTATATTTCATCATTGCAAGACGAGAAAGCCCAAGTCCAAATGCAAATCCTGAATATTCTTCTGGATCAATGCCTCCCATTCTAAGTACATTTGGATGTATCATACCACATGGACAAAGTTCAATCCATCCACCTTGTTTACAAACCTTACAGCCTTTTCCTTCACAATATATACATTTTATATCAAGTTCAAATCCAGGTTCAACAAATGGAAAATATCCTGGTCTTAATCTTACCTCAACATCTTTTTTGAATATTTCTGATAAAAGTGTTTTCATAAAGTATATAAGATTAGCAATAGATACGTCCTTATCTACCATCATTCCTTCCATTTGGAAGAAAGTATTTTCATGAGATGCATCTAATTCTTCATTTCTAAAACATCTACCAGGAAATATTGCTTTTAAAGGTGCACCATATTTTTTCATAATTTTATTTTGTGCAGCTGATGTTTGAGTCTTTAGTAGTTGTCCATTTTCTAGCCAAAAAGTATCTTGCATATCACGTGCTGGATGATGCTTTGGTACATTTACTGCCTCAAAGTTGTTATATTCTGTTTCAACTTCATTTCCATCTTCTACAGTAAATCCCATACTCTTAAATATATCTTCAAGTTCCCTTTGAACAACAGTTATAGGGTGAAGTGAACCAAGTTTTAAATCAGTTGGCATGCTTAGATCTATTCTTTTAGCACTATTTATTTTATCATTGTATTCTTTTTCCTTTATACTTGCCTTTTTATTCTCAATTTCTTCTTCTATTTTACTTTTTACATTATTTGCAAATGAGGCCACTTCTTTTCTTTTATCTGCTTCAACATTTTTTAAATTTTTAAGTACTTCAACAACTTTTCCCTTCTTTCCAAGGAAAGCCACCCTTAATTCTTCAATTTCATTACTATTTTTTGCAGCATTTATCTTTTCTTTTGCAGAAATTTCGATTTGTTTAATTTTATCTATCATATTTACTCCTCCCAAAAAAAGTCACTTCGTCCATATATATAGGACGAAATGACTTTGTTATTCCGCGTTACCACCTAAATTCATTTAATAAAATTAAATGCTCTTAATACAGCTATAACAGGCTTACCTGCTTTTTCCTACTATTATTTCAAAAAAAGACCTCAAAAGTGAAATTTCAGTAAAGCTACATATACAAACTTACAGCCAAGGTTTGTATTCTCTTTAATGTATTTATCTCTACCTACTTTGCTTTGTCATAGGCTTTAATATAACTTATGTTAAAATTATACAACTAAACTTTAGCATTGTCAACTTCAATGATTAAGTTTAATAAAAATTACGTAATTTTTTACTGATTTATATAACTTTTTCCAAATATAAGTTTTATAAGATGATCACATAATTCTTGTGGAGTCATACCACTACTATCTTTTATCCAATATGTGACTGAAGATATTACAGCACCTGCATAAAACTCTGCTACTAAATTTATAGGAACTTCATGTTTAACTCCATTTTTTTCTTCTTTTTGCAGCATTTTATAAATATACAACACACACGTACTATTAAACATTTTATAAAAACTAGTATTGTCGTTTTTTATAAGCATGGCTTTAAACTTTTCCTTATTTCCTTCAATATAACATACTAATGCCATTATCATATTTGTATAGAATTCCTGTATACTTGTATAATTTTCAGGTTCCATTTTTTCTGTAATTTCTTTTTCAGCTTCTTTTATGCAATATTCAAGTAAATCATATTTATCATCAAAATGACTATAAAATGTTGTTCTATGAACCATTGCAACATTACATATATCATTTATTTTTATTTCTTCAAACGACTTTTTTGTCATCACTTCAAGCAAAGCTTCTTTTAACAATTTTAATGTCCTTGTTTTTCTTAAATCTTCCATTTTATCACCATCTACATTCTATAACATTTTTATACATTTGTAAAGATAATATACAATTGTATATATACTTTTTTGCATGTTATATAGATAGTATACAATTGTATACAAAGTGTAGTGGTATTTTTCAAAAAAAAATATATAATATCCTAGCGAGGTGAATTTTAAATGAAAGATACAAAAGCAATGAAAATAGTGATACTAGTTGCAATAATAATCATACCAATAATGTATAGTTTCTTTTACCTAAAAGCCTTCTGGGATCCATATGGTAATCTTAAAGATATGAAGGCAGCTATTGTAAATCTAGATGAAGGAGAAAATAACGAAAATCTTGGTAATGATTTGGTAAATAACTTAAAAGAAAAGGATGTAATGACTTTTACAGAACTTAAAGACAAAGATAAAGCATACGACGAACTTGTAGATGGAAAATATTATGCAACAATTACTATACCTAAAGATTTTACAACTTCTTTAAATAATGCTGATAAAAAAGATAGAAAAACTGTTACTTTAACTTACTCTCCAAACCAAAAGAGTAATTATCTTGCATCTCAAATTATCGCAAAGGTAGTTACAAGTGTTGAAAGTGAGCTTAAAGGGCAAATAAGTCAAAAAACTGTTTCAAAACTTTCTGATAAACTAAACGACGTTCCAGATAGTTTGCAAAAAATTTCTGATGGAAGTGCTAAACTTCAAGATGGTGCACTTACTTTACAAAATGCAATGAATACACTTTTATCAGGTACTAATACTTTAAAAGAAAATTACACAACATTTGATAATGGTGTAACTTCATGTTATGATGGTTCAACTAAATTAAACAATGGTATTATTTCATTATCAAATGGTATAAATTCAATATCTGATGGCGTAAATACATTAAATAATAGTACAAAAAATATTTCAACTCTTACATCAAGTGCAAGTAAAATTGCAAATAATACAAATGCTCTTTCAAATGGAATATCATCATACGTAGATACTGTAAATAACTCACTTAGTGGAGTATCTTCCCAAGTATCCACAGTATCAGCTGATATTCAAAAGTTACTTGCATCTAATCCGGAATTATATGCAAATTCTAACTTTCAAAAATTACTAGGTGATTTGAATGGAATATCTACTTCAACGTCACAAGTAGCAAAATTAAAAGAGGCTGGAAATGATATAAAAGCAAACACAAGTAACTTAAATACAGCTATTTCAACATTTAGTAGTAAAGCTCAAAGTTTAAATAACTTACAAGCTGGTGTAAGTACTCTTACAAATGGCGTGAATAGTTTAAAATCAGGTAGTGATGAACTTGTAAGCGGTAGTGCAAATTTAAATCAAGGATTAAATAAATTAAATGGTAGCTCAAAACAAATACTTGATGGTATTAATACCTTAAATAATGGTGCAAGTCAGATATCAAGTGGTAACGCTGAACTTGTAAATGGTATTACTACTTTTAAGGATGAAATTGATACTTCAAATGAAAATACTAAAGAAGAACTTAAAAATTTAGATGGACTTGATGAATATGTAAAAAATCCTGTTAGCATCAATGAAGAAGATTTTGGTAAAGTTTCTTCTTATGGTGTAGGATTTGCCCCTTATTTCATGTCAATTTCGCTATGGGTTGGTGGCTTAATACTTATTATAGTGTTATACTTTGATCCAGATGATAGATTTAAAAAACTTGGAAGAAATGCAAATAATAAATTCTTAAGAACAGCTCTATATGCTGTAATTGGTGTAGCTCAAGGTATTGTTCTTGGAGTTGTACTAAAATTAACTCTTGGATTTAGTACTACAAATTTACTTTTATATTATTTATCTTGTGTACTAATTTCTCTTACTTTCTTAAGCATAATACACTTCTTACTTGTTTACTTTAAAGATGTTGGTAAATTCTTAAGTATACTATTTTTAGTATTACAACTTGCAGCAAGTGGTGGTACTTTCCCAATAGAAACTGTACCTAAAGCTTTTCAAGCAATATCACCATTTATGCCAATGACATATTCTGTAAGACTTGTAAAAGAATGTATTATTACGGCAAATTCTAGTATGATAATAAAAAATGTGATTATACTTGCTTCAATAATGATATTTTTCTTTGGAATTTCATTTATTATTGATTTAAGAAAGAAAAACAAAACTAAAGAAAATAATTAAACATAAATAAAGGATGCTATTTTAAAATAACATCCTTTATTTTTTATTATACAAATTGAGAGTTTTGAACATTAACTCCAGTATCATTTTCTTCATCTTCTTGAACTTTTGTATTTGTACATCTATTGTATATTTCCTTTAAATTATGCCTATTTATTGCTTTATCAATTCCCTCACTTGCAACTTGAGTATATACTTCTGTAAGTACATTTTGAATACATTCATTCATTTTTACCGTTTTTCTTTCCTTTTGCCAATATGAAAGTTGATAATCTTTAGTCCAGTTCTTACCTTTATATGTTTTTCCAGCAGCTAAAGTATCGCATATCATTTCTACTGTATATTTATATGGAATAATTGGTGTCTTATCATATGTTTGACTATCATACCAATATTGCCAGTGATGTTTATTTCTTCCTTTATGATGTAACCACGCTTTAGAATATCCATTTTCTTTCTTTGCAGCTGATATTGGTGATCCATTCCCTTGATAATATTTTACAGATTCAAAAAATTCGGACGGAGAAAATTTTGACATGTCATGAACTAACCCTCTAAATGGTATTCCGGCTTTGCATGCAAAAATAAATACGTAGAATTTATGTGTCATTACAGTTTTTATATGTCTAAATACATTTAATATTATCATAACATCCTCCCTTTTTTAGTCTTTTTATCATTTAAATTAATATTGTAAATAGCAATTAAAGATGTAATTATTTCAAAAATATTCCAAATTAATAATGAATACGCTCTAACATATACATTGTATCCAATTAATATACATGAAATAAATAGTGTAACAATTCTTTGAATATTAGTATTTTTTTGCCAAATTCCAATTGTGTATATAAATGTAGATATAACTGGAAAACCTTCCATAATTCCATATTTCATTATACTAGCAGCTACAATAATTGAAGCAAGAAAAATCAGTAGTATAAAAAATGGAACTTTTTTATACTTTTTTTCAATGTAAAAAAATACAATACACCTTATAAATAAAATTATAAGCATAATCACTGCAGGAATGGCTTTTAAAATAAAATATTGAAGTCCAAAAAGAATAATTGCCAACATTTCAAAAACTGGTAATTTTTTTCTTGTATCAAAAGCTATACTTGCAAGCATACTAATAATTCCTGCTACACCTAATACTTGTGATAAAATATACATCTTTTTTTCTCCTATACTTTATGTCTATTTTACCACAAATTTAATGTAAAATAAAGGGGTAAAGCAACTAAATTTGACATATATGAATAAATCTGTTGTTATAGAAAATAATACTTATTAAATGATTGATATGAAAGATGATAAAAGTAAAAGTAAAAGTGAAGTTACTATTTTAAATGAATTTATTGATTATCAAGAAAAATATATGAAAACTTTAAATGAGTATTTATAAATTTTATTGTAAATTTATATAATAGTCTCTAAAAGGGCAAATGCTTTGATTTTACTGCATTTGCCCTCTTTTATTTAATAATCATTATAAATATATTTTATAATCTAATACAATTAATATCTTTTTTTATATTTATTTTATACAAAAAACCGCATATAACGGAATTGATTTTATATTATTTTCAAATCCAAAATTTCTAGTAGAAAATCGTATTGCATATTTAGGTTTATATTCATTAATATACATATTTAAACTTACTGATTTAACATTATTTCCACTTTTAACTTCTATTGGAATTATTCCATCTTCTTGGCTATATAGCACAAAATCAATTTCAGCATTTCTTTTTGATGTCCAATAGTATAATGACTCTTCTTTTGAAGTTAGTTCTTCTGCAACATAATTTTCTGTAATAGCTCCTTTATAAATAAATGAATTATCTAATATTATATCTGGAAACCTAATCTCACTCATATTAGTTAGTATTCCAACATCACTTAAATATAATTTAAAAGTATTTTCATCTATATATACCTTTAATGGTATTTCTATTCTTTTTGTATTATAATCTATTAAAATCATTTTTGAAGCAACTAGCCAATCAATAGAACTTTCATATTTTCTTTTTCTTCCATTTTCTTCAATAAAATTATACTTAAAATTTTTATTTTCTTTAGCCAATTGACTAGGAATACTTTTATATACTTTTTCGATTTTTACAGTTTCGATACTGTTTTTAACATATTTTTGCATATCAGCAATGTACATATCTTTAATATCTGAAATAATATGTTCATCAAACTTTAATATATCTAATTCATTTTCGACAAAATTATTGACTGCTTCTGGCATTCCGCCAACACATAAATATTTCTTATATAGGGTAATTGCTTTTTCGTGTGCAAAATCAGGCATTGGTGACATATCATTATAACATTTTTTTATTTCATCCCTTAACATTTTATTTCCTGTAGCTATTAAAAATTCTTCAAAATTCATAGGATACATATATTCCATTCTTATTTTACCTACTGGAAATGAGCCTTTAAATCTATTTATTTTTACTCCAAGTAAACTTCCTGCACATATTATTTTATATGGCTTCTTAGACTCGTTAAAATATTTCAAAGATACAATAAAATTTTCACTAACTTGTATTTCATCAAAAAAGAATATTGTTTTTTCAATATCAATCTTTTTTCCTAAATACAATTCAATATTCCTTATAACTTTCTCATCATCGATTGACTCTTCAAAAATATTTCTAACCTCCATATTTTTTTCTAAATTAAAATATAGATATTGTTCAAAATTTTCTTTAGAAAATTTTTCAATTGTATAAGTTTTCCCAATCTGTCTTGCACCAACAACCATTAAAGGTTTCTTCATTCCTGATTTTTTCCAATCAAATAATTTTTTTTCAAATAATCTTTGCATATTTTTTATTCTCCTTCAAAAAAATATTATCATATTTTTTATAAATAGTCAATATTTTTGCCACTTTTTGCAGGCTAAATTTTGAAGAGTTTGCCACTTTTTGCAGGTTTAATTTTAGAATTTTTGCCACTTTTTGCAGGTTAAATTTTAGAAAGTTTGCCACTTTTTACAAATTTAATTATAAATTTTCACCTTCAAAATAATATATAATACTTTTGATATACTTTTTATTACAAATAATACTAATTCAATTTTTCTAATAGTTTTTCTATTGCACGTCCTCTATGTGATACTTTATTCTTCTCATCGGCCGTTGCCTCTCCAAAAGTTTTTTCTAGATCATCTGAATAAAAGATACAATCATAACCAAATTCTTTACTACCAAGCTCTTCTCTAGTAATTTTACCGAATGTTTTTCCTTCAAATGATAAATATGTATCATCTGGATAATACATTACTATATTACATACAAAATATGCACTTCTATCCTCTTTATTTTCCAAAGCATCTAGTAATTTTTTTCTATTTAACTGACTATTTGAATGATCTCCCGAATATCTTGCACTATATACTCCAGGTTCACCATTTAAAGCATTTACACATAAACCACTATCATCTGCAATTACTATGTATTCTAAATTTCTTTCTTTTAAATAATTACTTACAGTTTTTGCTTTTATTAAAGAATTTTCTAGAAATGTTTTTCCAGTTTCCTCTATTTCTTCATTAAATCCAATATCTTTAAGAGATAAAACTTTCTTGTTATTTAAAATTTCTCTAAATTCTTTTAATTTATTATTGTTACTTGAAGCAAGTACAATACATTTTTCATTATCTTCTTTAGTTTCATCATCAATCCACTTTAAATACTCAGAATAACCATCCTTAATCTCATACATAATTATCTGAGGTGTTTCGTAACTGTGATATTTTAATATTTCACTTTCAATTTCTTTATATAATGATGTCTTTGATTTCATTTGAAGTAAAAATTCTTCTTCATGTTCTATCTTGCCTTTCCAATGATATGAACTCGTTATACTACTAATTTGTGAACAACTAACAAGTCTTTTTTTTAATAAAATTTCAGATATTTTATTTGCCTCTTCTTTATTTTCAAAAGTTGTTGTAATTAAACAATATTTACTACTATTCATTATTTTTCTTCCCCTTTTTATTATAATCATCCATAAAATGATATGTTTTTCCATCTTTTACATATGAAATAATTGTATTTAAGTTAACATTTTTAGTACTGTTATATATATTCATATCAACTTTATCGTACACTTTTCTAAGCTGTTTTATTAATTTTTTCATTTCTTCTCTTTTGGAGCCACCGCCACCATTATCACACATCGTACAGTGCTCCGTAAATCTACAAGCACATTGTATAAAATGTAGATCATTTTCTTCTTTCCATTTTATAATATCAGCCTCTTTAACATAATACAAAGGACGTATAAGCTGCATACCTTCATGATATGTGCTATGAAGTTTTGGCATCATTGTCTGCATTTGTGCGCCATATAGCATTCCCATAAGTATTGTTTCTATAACATCGTCAAAGTGATGGCCTAGTGCAATTTTATTACATCCAAGTTCTTTTGCTTTTTGGTATAAATATCCCCTTCTCATTCTTGCACAAATATAACATGGATGGTCATCAATTTTTTCTACTACCTCAAATATATTACTATCGAACATTGTTATTGGAATATTTAAAAGTTTGGCATTATTTATTATCTTTTGTCTATTTATTTTGTTATAACCTGGATCCATAACAAGAAATACAAGTTCAAAATTTACCTTTTTATGTTTTTTTAATTCTTGCATGCACTTTGCAAGTAACATTGAGTCTTTTCCACCAGAAATACATACGGCAATTTTATCTCCTTCATTTACCATATCAAATTCTTTTACACCTTTTATAAATTGTAACCAAATCTTTTTTCTATAAGTAGTTGTTATGCCTCTTTCTATTTCTTCATATCTTTGCATTTTGGTCCTCCTTGAAAATAATTATAGCATTCATCAAATATTTCTAAAAATTTACCTATTTGTTCTTCTTTTATTAAATGAGATAAACTAATTCTCCAAGATGAAATTGCTCTTTTTTTATCAAGTGTCGTAGCCATCACAATTCTTGATAGAGTAATTGTTACAGTACAAGCTGACTTTATTGAAATACATACACCGTATTCTTCCAATTTTTCTTTAAATTCTACTGCTTTTACACCTATAATGCTTAAATTTAATATATATGGATTTTCTTCTGATAATGTATTAATTTTTACATCTTGATACTTTAATAGATTTTCTCTTAATTTCCTATTTATTTTTTACATACTCGTACATTTTAGAAAAGTTTGTAAAAGCAAGTTCTAAAGCTTTATTTAAAGCAGCTACTTGTCCTACTATTGGAGTACCACTTCTATATATTGTGGTACTTGAACCTCCATTTATTAATGGCTCTAATACAACATCTTCTTTTTTTACAATTCAACCTAATTTATGTGTAGAATTTGGATTTGCATAATATTTTAAAGTTGTATCATTAAGCACATCTAAAACTTCTTTATCTACTGGTGTATTTGCAGCATAGTCTAAAAATATATATTCGTCATTCATAGTTTTTTCCTTTATATTTTTTGAAATAAAATCTACCTTTCCAACAAAATTACCTCTCTATCTTCAACTGGTAGTAAAGAAAAGTCAACTTTCCTTTCATCAAATAATCTAGATAATTTTACTAACCTATTGTGAGTAAAATTATCATTTAACACTACTGCTACCTCACTATCTTTATAATAATAATCTTCATCTAAATAATATGGATCAAATATATATGCAAAATTTTCATCTATTTTAGTTATTATTACATAATGTTCCCCTTGTTGCCATACTCTTGCAATTGCAACTCCGCCTCTTTCAATTACACTTTTCATGTTTATTAAATCCACTTTATCATTGCATAGAATATGTGCTTTTATATTAATTTTTTCATTAGTATTAGCATACCTTACGAAAAATCTAGCCAATCTTTCTGCATGATTTCTTGAAGTTCCACCTTTTCCAATAATTCCTTCTTTATCCTCCACATCCAAAGTATATTTATAAATTGCTTTAATAAATTCAATAGGTATATCTTCTCTATCATATAAATAAAGAAGTGCATTTATAAAAGATGTAGTTCCACAATCATATTCTGTACATTGAAATCTTAATGGTATTTTCATATTTGTCTCTCCCTATTTTCTATATAATCTTCAACTAATTTTATTCTTAATTTATCTTTTTCTCTTTTACTTTGTTTTAAAAATTTAAGATAATCATGTATATTTTGAACATAATAATCTCCTACTTTTTCAGGATAATATTCAAGTTTTTCCTTATCACCGTCACACACACATTCAATCCTATCATTTACTTTATACCAATCTTTTCCCTTTGGCTCTAAAGAATAGTTGTTTTTTAATTCATCTAATCCTTTATTTGTTACTGCAATATCTAAATCTCCAGCATCTGGATATATTCCTCTTAATACTAAAGCACCAGATGATAATACCCAAAATTCCTCCTTATCAATTTTTAATGTCTTTATTAATTCTAAAAGCTCGTCCTTTTTCATTCTCTTCATAACTTTTTCCTCCTAATTCTTTACACCAAATTATTATTTTTAAAAGATAAAGGAGGAAAAGTCCTCCTTTATTAATAAATTAAACGTTTCAATTATTATTATTTTATTTCTTTAAAAACGTCCACAAAGGCTTTTTAAATGCCCATGTATCCATAATTTTATCCATATCATTCTTACAATTTGCACATTTTTTGCAACATATTAATTTATCTGTTGCATATAGTTCAGAATACTTAGAATAATTTTTTACTGGTTTACACCAATGTTTTCCAACCCAAATTATTTTACCACAAGAAATGCATTTTCTTGGCCGAAAACAAAAAACCTTTTTTATCTCACTTTCATTCTGCTTCATTAATTTTTCCTCCTTATCAATTGACGTTAAATATTGTCTAAATTTATTAAAAGTATTATACACTAAATTTTACAATATTTCAATAATGTAGATGTAATCTATATGAATATTAGATGGATTTTTAATTAATTTACATCATCATATTCTAAATCATCAAATTTAATATTTTCAATATTTAAAATTTCATTATTTTTTCCTACATCAACTTTAAACACATCAGGAGAATTAATTTTTCCATTAAATATAACTTTATCTTTATAGCTAATTTTTAAATTATGTTCTTTATTTATATCTTCTAATTTACAATATTTAAGCAAAAACATAGTTATTGCATACCCATGAGAAAAAATAGCAATTCTTTTTCCTTTATTATCCCTAATGACTTCTTTAAATACTTCATACATCCTATTTTCAACATCTTTCTTACTTTCTCCGCCAATAGTTTTATAATTTTCATCTAGATATTGCCTTGTATACCAATCTTTTACTTTATCATCATTTGGTATTCCTGTTCTTCTCTCATCTAATCTTTCATCTATATTTGCTTTCAAATTTTGTTTAACCATTAAATATTTTGCAGTTTGTAATGTTCTTACACAATTACTTGTATATACAACATCTATATTTTGAAGTTCTTCTTCATTACTAAGCAGTTCAGCTCTTCTCTCTCCATTAACACTAAGTACAATTTTTTCATTTTTAAGTAATTTTGATTGATTTGTCATATATGTATTAATCATATTATTACTTAATTTTACAGAATGTCTTATATAATATATAGTTGTTATTTTTTCTTCATTATTTTTCATCTATATATCCTCCATACATATAGCTATGCTAGATTATATTTTTATTTTATAAATTTTATATTATATGTATTAAATATTTTTGATATGACGTAATTTATAAATTTATTATTTCCCATTTTGGTATATCTTTGTTTTAAATTTTCTTCTGTTATTTCATAATCACTGTTTGTACATAAAATTTCATATTCAACTTTATTATCTAGAATAAATTTATTAGTTTCATAAAATCCATTTTTAAGATAAAAATTCTTTCTTCTTAATTTTTCATCATTTACGTTATTTTGAGGCCTTTCTATACTTAAAATAACATTTCCATATTTTGAAGTTAAATCTTTAAGTATTTTAGAACCATATCCGCATCCTCTTTTACTTTCATCTACAGCTAAATACATTAAATAAACGAAATCCTTACAATCAACCAAATATGCTAGTCCAACCATTTCTTCTTTATCTAATACTATATTAAATAATACATTTTTTCCTTTAGAACAATATTTTAAAATTCCAAATGGAAATCTTTCATTCCTAGGAAAAGATTTGATATATATTTTTTTAACCTTATTTTTATACTTATATTTAAAATAATCGACATATGTATAATTCATATTTTTCTCCTATCTATCTTTATACATAAAGCATTTTGTATCATGAGAATATATAACTCCTATTGCTTGTAAATAAGAATAAATAATTGTGCTTCCAACAAATTTCACACCTCTTTTTCTTAAGTCCTCTGATAATCTATCAGATAATTTATTTGTACTTTTATCTATTTCATAAATAATTTTATCATTTGTAAATATTTTTAAATAATTACCAAAAGAACTATATTCGTCTTGGATTTTCTTAAATATTTTACTATTGGTTATAGCTGCATTTATCTTTAACTTATTTCGGACAATATTTTCATTTTTTAATAACTCTTGTACTTTTTCATCATTATAGTTACAAATTTTATTTACATCAAAGTTATCAAATGCCTTTCTAAAATATTCTCTTTTATTCAATATACATTTCCAAGAAAGCCCAGCTTGGAAAGACTCTAATATTAACATTTCAAATAAATATTTGTCATTAAAGTTTGGTTTACACCATTCATTATCGTGATATTCTACATATTTTGGATTGTTTAAGTTACACCATTTACATCTTATCATAAGGCACTTCCACGTCTTGGAATGAAGTATTTACTTATGTCGTTTTTTTCATGCTCTAATAATGCTATTTTGTTTTTTATACCTCCACCATATCCAGTTAAGCTTCCATTTTTTCCTACTACTCTATGACATGGAATTATAATGCAAATAGGATTCCAACCAACAGCACCTCCAACAGCCTGAGATGACATTTTTTCTAATCCTCTATTTTTAGCAATTATTTTAGATATATCACTATATGTTAAAGTTTTTCCAAAACTAATAGTGTTCATTATATCTATAACTTCTTTTCTAAAAGGAGTCATATTTTCTATTTTATACTTAGGTGTAAAATCTGGATTTTTACCACTAAAATAAATATCTAACCATTTACTTGTATCTCTAAATATTTTCAAATCTTTTTCTTCACATTCTACTACATGTTTAGAGGTATCTCTTGAATATTCAAACCACAACCCTGTTAAATTTTCTCCATCACTATTCATTATTATATTTGAAAATTCTTTTGAAGTTTTGTATATATATTTATATATCATTAAAGTCAACTCCTATGGATTTTTTCAACATTTAAAGCAAATTTTTATTTATTAATATAATAAATCTAATAAAATATTTCATATCATCCTCTCTATTATTACTTTGTTAATTTTTCAAATAAATCTTTATATATTTTATCGACATCTAAATAATTAACTACAGTTATTTTATGCTTATTTGATGTAATTTCATAAGATGTATCATCTTTAATATTTGGACAACTTACCTCTTCTGTTTGAAACCATTCTTTATTTATCATATATGCTATAACGCTTATATCCCAAATAACTCTTCTTTCTTTAATTCCATGTACTCCATCATTATAAAATCTTTCACATAAATAATCACATAATTGACTTTTACCTTTTAAGAAATGTTCTAATTCATATATTGAAGTTCTTAAATTTGAAGCTACATTTTTGCAAGGTATTACTGTTAATTTTACTTTTGATTCAAAAACAGTTCTTACAGCTTGTACATCCTGTTTAAAATTAAATTCCCTGTTCTCTTTACTTAGGAAGCTATTTCCACCAAGCCAAATAACTTCAATTTTATCAACTATTTTAGGTTCTTTATTTATAGCAATGGCTACATTTGTTATCGCTCCTATAGCTAAAATATATGTTTTATCATTTTTATTTGCAATTTCAATTATTTTATTTACCGCATCATTTTCCTCATTATAATCATCTTCCACATAATCTGTAGATCCCTTAAATACTTTATTAGTACAATCAAAATTTAACCAGTTACAGATTTTAATGATTTCATCATAACTTTTATCTATTCCTTCATCAATTGATATGTTATTATCATGATGATATGGAGCCACTGTAATTGCTTCAATATTAAATTTATCTTCTGATTTTAATAAATAAGACAATGCAAACTGATCATCACACTCATTATATGTATCTGTATCTAAAATAACATTTACTTTTTTATCATCTAATTTTTTATTAAGTTTTAATATTCTTTCGTATATTTCTTTCCATTTTGAAACTCTATCTAATGTTTTTTCTTTTTGATTATATCTTGTATTCATTGTCAAAACTTTAATTCCATTACTTACTAAATCTAAACTTATTTTAATATTATCCTCAATCATTAAATCTACATTATTTTCTAAACATGCAACTGTTTTTGCATGTTTATCGTAAGTATCTGTAAGTATTAATTTGTCATAAACAACACTATATTTATTTAACCATTTTTCTGTTAGTTCCCAAGGGCTTGTATATTCGCCATTATTTCTACCACTTATTATATATATTTCGTGCCCATCTTTCATTAATTTATTTATATAATAAGATGAATCTTCTAATGGTTTTAGTTTCTTTGCAAAATTTTCAATATTTGAATTGTAAAAGTCATTTTCTTCTTTTTCTGTCCAATCAAACATTCCTCTTCTTATAGATTCTGCATTTTCATTTATAATACCTGTATTTCTCAGTTCTTTATCATGTTTTAAATATTCTTTTAATAAAGTATCATCAAAATTAGATATACAATTGTCTATATCAATTCCTATTTTCATATTATATTTCTCCTAATTTCTCTTTATTTTTAGATCATTATACACATACTATTTTCAACATAAATGTTTTTATATCTATAAATTATATTTATTTATATTTTCTCTAGTTGCAAAACCATTAGGGCCTTTTACTTTTTCTAGAAATACAATTCCATCTAAATGATCACATTCGTGTTGCACTAGTCTTGCAAAAAATCCATTTAACTTTTTTAATATTTTTTCACCACTTTCATTATAATAAGTAAGTTCTATATTTTTATATCTTTCTACCTTTCCTCTTATACTAGGAACACTCATACATCCTTCATATTGCACATCCGTATCTTTTGACAAATTCTTCCAAGTTGGATTTATCATTGCCGTTATTGGTATTTCTTCTGCATCATTATACTTTATATCTTCTTTCTTAGCACCTACTACAATTATTCTTTTATTTATTCCTATCTGGGGTGCAGCAATTCCTAGCCCAGTTCCAAACTCTAATGTTGCTTTTAAATCTCCTATAATTTCTAAAATATCCTCATTTATATTTCTTATTTCTATTTCTTCACATTCTTTTTCAAGAATAGGGTCCCCTACTTCTCTTACTTTTAAAACCTTTCCCATATTATTCCACCTTTCTGAACTATTTATAAAATATATAGTTTTAATTTATATACTATATATAATTTATCATAAATTATTTAATTTTAAAACGAAGTTCATAACAAAAAAAACATATTGGAGTTTTGTATATATATTTATATATCATTAAAGTTACCTCCTATTTTTTAATTTTATATTCCAAATATTATTGTTCAATGTATTTTTTTGTATTTCTTCTTGCATCCATTCTTATAAATGGTTCTTTAACATGTTCTTGACTTATATATTCATATAGAAATGGTTTTCTATATGAATCTCCCCATGTTCCATGTTCTCTATAGTTTCTTATTTCATCCATATTAAATTCTACTATTTGAATACTTTCATTTTCATCCATAATTAATATTTCACTATTAAGTTCTTTTTTATTTTCATCTCTTACAATAGGACTAAAAGCAGATGATCTTCCACCATAATCGGTATAATTAACAGTTACTATTCCGACCATATTTTCATAAGCCCTAATTTTTAATTGCTCTAATCTTATTTTTGACATAAAGCAAGCATTTGGAACTAATATTATTTCAGCACCTTTAAGCATTAATATTCTAGAACTTTCTGGGAATTCTCTATCATAACATATCATAGAACCAATATTCAACTTTCCATTTACATAGTCAAGTTCCCCAACATAAAAATCATTGCCAGGTGTCATATATTTTTCCATTTTAAAATCTACTGTATGAACTTTAGAGTATTTTAAAATTTTATTTCCAAATCTATCATATATAATTACGGAATTCTTAGGCAGATCTTTTGTTTTTTCAAGAAATGTTATAGAAATAGCCATATTTAATTCTTTAGCTAACTTTTTAAACGTTAAAAGATAGTTATTATTTTCATATATTGATTTATTAATCCAATCACCTAAATCTTCATCATTTTCTGGCATTTCATAGCCAATGTTCCACATTTCTGGAAAAGCTGCTATATCTGCTCCTAATTCTTTTGCTTTTCTACATGCTATTATACCCTTTTTTAAAGAATTATCCATATTATTAATTGCATTTAATTGTAAAATTGCAACCTTAAAAATATTTCCCATTCTTTCCTCCATAATTTTATTTTCCATCATTCTACCACAAAAAATCAAAAAAAGGAAGTGCTTTTCGAAACACTTCCAAAGTTCTTTTCGTAAATAAATTGCGGAAGAACCAATTTTGTATTGACTTTTACAACTTTTGTAGTAAAATTATGATATGCAAAAAATTTATTACCTTATTTTTGCATCTATAGGGAGGTCAGCTATAGTAAAATAATTTTTAAAGGAGATTTCATTTATGCATAAGATTACTAGGGACACAGCTGAGAGGTATATCAATGGAGGTTTTTATCAAAAATATCCAATTAGTAAGAAAGTACCTTATAATACTTAAGGTTAGAATTTTTTACTGTTTATTTTGAAAGGAGAGTAAAAATGTTATACGTATAATATTTTTATCATAGGCAGGATATTTAAAATCTTATCAGTTCAATACTATAGGAGGTTTTATTATGTGCAAAAAAGAAAATGCTTTTTATATTCCTAGTCATCAAAAACAGATCCGATTAGGATTAAGAAAACTCAAAGTTTCAAAACAATTTGTTTATGAATGGGATGAAAAGCAAAGAAAATTTGTCAAAATTCCGTATCCTTCTGATTCTAAATGTAAATAGAAACTGACAATTATCCCCCAGTATTACTCAATGTAAACAACTTAAGAAAAAATAGTGTAATTATTAAACAAAATAATTGCACTATTTTTAATTGTGATAATATTTTTCAAAAAAATGACCGCAAAAATCCTATTCAAATTATAACTTTTTAAAATCTTCTACTTTTTTATATAATTATATCATTAATTATATTTTTTGTCAGCAAAATTTTAAAATTATTAAATTTACCTTATATAGAAAAATAGTATATTAGTAATTTATTGCTAATATACCACATTTTTAAATTATTATTTCATTTTGTTACCTATTATCTCAAAATATAAATTATATTTTATCTCTATTTTTCTTTTTGAGCTAATTCAAATACAGCTTTTGTGTATTTTAATAATTCTTTTTTGTTTTTAAATCCACAAATTTTTGCAAAATAGTCTGCATATATTGTATCCTCTTTTATAATTCCTGTTTGTATTGCTTTAGTTATGTTATAACTTTCTTTTGAAGATATATCTCCTAATCTTAAATATTCTGTTACTGTTAAATTATATATATTATCATTATTTTTTAATTTCTCATAGATTTCAGTTGTTATTATTCCATTATCTATTAGTTCATAATTATTTTTAAACTCTACAATTTTTTTATTTGGATATTTGGATACATTTACAACTTTTTCTATATATTCTGCTTTACCCTCTTTATTTATTTTTCCTACATTCACAGGTTTAAATATCATTATATTTACAAATATAACAGCTACTAGAAATAGCAAAATACCAATAATACATACTAACTTTTTATTTAGCTTTATTTTCTTTCTAGTTTTAGTCATTTTTTCTGCCATATAATCTACTCCCTTTATTTTTAAAAAGAGAACTAGAAAGTTCTAGTTCTCTCCTATATAGTATTTTAGTTTGTTTTGTTCTTTTTTACAGCTACTGTTGTTGCTCCAAGCCCTATTATTGACATACTTACTATTGCTATATAAAGCATTACATTGTCGCCTGTTTTTGGATTAGAATCATTATCTTTCATTTCTTCTTTATTTTCTGTATTTAATGAAACGTTTTCGTTATTATTGTTTTCTTCAAATTGTCTTGCTATTGTAAATGTTGTTTTTGCTTCTCCTCCATCTGTAAACGCTACTTTTAATGTATGTTGTCCAATTGCAAGTGTATCTATATATTCTTTGCTAAAAGTAATTATTGTACTTCCACTTTCTGATGTATAATTTGCACCATCTACAAGTATATCGTCTACATATACTTTTTTATCAAATAAGCTATAATCTGCATTTATTCTAAATCTTGCTTCTGTACTTTGATCAATGGTATATGTTTGATCTGCACCTTCTATTACTTTGTATTCTATTTTTTCTACTACTACTTTAATTTTCATATTTGACGTAATATTCTTTAGCTTTAATGTATTACCCTCTAATGCTTTTTCTTCATCATTTACCAATACTTTTACTAGTTTATATCCTGTATTTGCTGTTATTGTGAAGTCTTTGTCATCGCCATAATTTACTGTAACTATTCCATCTGGATCTACTGTCACTCCTGTTACTTCTTCTACTGTTATTGTAAATGGTATTTTTTGGTAGATTACTTCTACTGTTTTTTCTTCATCTACTGTTATCTCTATTTCATTTCCTATCACAGTTTTTTCTATTCCATTTACTAATACTTTGTCTATCATATATCCTGGCTTTGGTGTAAATGTTATTTTTACTTTACTTCCTTCTATAACACCTATTTTACTTGGTGTAATTGTTCCATTTCCACCAGGTACTGATGTTATTACATCAAATGTGTTTTTAACATTAACTTCAATATCAATATCCATTATTGTTTTATAATTTGCTGTATCTTCTGGCGTGTATGTTGCTGTATATGTATTAGTTCCTGCTGTTAATATTGTTGCAGGTGAATTCCAAGTAAATCCTGTTGGTAATACTACATCTGCTAATATTTTGCCTTTTACAGAAGTTAGTCCTGTTGGGACTGTATAATTTGGCGTTGCTTGTGTGATAGACCAGTTAATAGTTAAATCACCATTTAATCCATCTTTCCACTCATAATTAGTTTTATCTTTAATTTTTGCAGTAATAGTATTATTTGATACATTTTTTGCTTTAGTATCACCAGTTACTTCTATATTAGAATTTACATTATTTAATGCAGGAGTTATATCACTACCTGTATATTCATAAGTATCTTTAGCTAGAGTTACTTTTTCGAGCTGTGCTTTTTTAATAGTGAATGCTACACTATATGTTCCTGTATAATTTGTATCACTATCTGGCACTTTATATGTTACTGTATAAGTTCCAGCATTTGTTGGTGCTATAGCACTATTATATGAAGTTGTTCCTGTTCCTTGATATTTTACTTCTAAATCACTTACATTTACTGTTCCTGCATTAACGCTAATTGTTCCTGTTGGCTTTTTAGGTGTTCCATCATAAGTAAATGTTTCGTTATTAGAAAGTCCTCCTATATTTACATCAGTTTTATTTACAACATGAACTGTAAAATCTTTTGTTGTTTCATTCCATTCAGGTGTATCATCTCCACCAAGATTTACTTTTACTGCTGTAACAGTTATTACAACATCACCTTCAGTAGCTCCTGCTACATATTCTTCATTTGTAGCATCATAAGTAAGTGCTGTTCCTGATTTAATAGCAAAGTCAATGTTTCCTACATTTCCAGTTACTGATTGTTCTAAATAACTTTTTGATATAGAACCATTAACTTTTACATATTGATCTGCAATTGCTAAAGGTTGTTCTGCACTTGTTACTTCAAGTACACCATTTACATGTGTTCCCATTGTATAGTTAGAAGTAATATCTTCACCATTTCTCATTACTTTAACATTGCTTACAGTATTATTTGAAGAACCTACAAATTTTTGGCTACCAGTAATTGTAGCTTCTAACATATCACCTGGTAGTAATACACCATCAGTATTTGTATAAGTATTTTTTGTTAATTCAGCACCATCATATACTTTAGTATCTGAACCAGCTGTTACAACTATTGGTGTTGTAATTGGGTTTACTGTTAATTTACCAGCAGCTTTTACAATATTAGAGTAACAATTAGTTACATCAACACCTTCTGCATTTGTTATTGTAATTTTTCCAATCGTATTGTTTTCAAGAGCTGTATCTTTAACATCTCTTACTTTACCAGTAACAACAGCTGTTACTAAATCACCATTTGGTAATTTATTATCAGTTACTGGACTAGCATTATTTGCCCATAATACATCATAAGCATTTTTGGAGTGTTCTGTTCCATCATAAGTAAATGTATCATCATAGCTTTTAATTTTTACTTCTGTAGTAATTGGTGTGATTTCAAAATTAACACTAGCTTCACTTGCTGTATAATTTTGATTTGTAATACTTAAAGTAGCTTTATATTTACCTACTAATTTAGGTAATTCTGTTACAACTTCATCATAAGATCCATTGTTTTCCTTATAGTAAGTAATTTTATAATCACCTGCTCCTAAGCCATCAACCCCTGTTGCAGTTGGAGTTTTAGATGTACCATAAACCCATGTACTATCTAAACCACTAATACCTACATTAATGTTTTTCTTTTCAACTTTTAATGTAACTGTTGCTGTATAATTATTTCCATCTATATCAGTTACAGTAATTATTGCTGTATAGTCTCCTGCATTAAGTCCTTCTTTTGCCTTAATTTTAAAATCAGTATTTGTGGCACCAGCACTAACTGTTGGTTGAGTACTAGGACCTTCAACTTTAAAATTAGAACTATCTACTGTTACATTTTTAATTTGCAAATCATTATCACTTATATTCTTAATTGATATGTCATTAAGACTAGGTGTTTCCTTATATGTTTCATTTATTGTTATATTATTTGTTTCAAATCCATTAACTTTTTTTATAACAATGTAAGGATTTTCTCCTCCAGATGCATAGAAATCGTCAACTAAAGTATTTCTATCTGCTTCAGCTAAAACTGGAGCTCCTGTTGTATAAGGTAGTTTTTGAAAGTATGCCTTAGAATTAGGATCAATTACATCATTTAATTTCATTTCACCTAATTTTAAATTGCCCAATTTACTTGTAAGTCCTAGCACTTTCAACGACTCAAAATTAAAATTTAATTTAATATCTGAATCAGAATTTGATATAGTGCCAAAAAGATACATACCATCATTTAATTTAAATACAGCATCTTTTATATTTACATCAACAGTAAGATTTTTACCATTTGTATAGTAATCTCTAGAAAAGAATTCAATGAAACTAGGTTTTGAACTAATAATTTCATAATATCCACCATCAATAGTTAGTCCAAATTTTTTTATTTCCGCATCATGATTAGTATCATAATAATTAAAGAAAATATTATTTTTTGAAAGAATCTTACCAGTTTTACTACTACTACTATCCTTAATAGTTAATTTACTATTAAAGTTATAATAATAATCGTTACTTGTTGCATCATAATCAGACTGTCCATAATTAAATGAAAGGCCATAGGAACCTATATCTAATGTTTGCCCATTTAATTCAAGAGTAATGTCATTTACAACATAAAAATTTAGAAACTTTGTTAAAGTAATATCTTTTGCCAATTTTATTTCATTTATTTCAGAATCAACCCCTTTTGATGCATTAATTAGTTCTTCCTCATTCTCTACTGTTATTGTTTTAGCACTTACATTAGTAGCTCCAATTAGTAAAAAACTAACTAGCATAAACAATGTTACTACTAAATATTTTGTTTTATTTTTCATAAAGCCATTCTCCTTTCCTACAATAATTAGAAATGTTTCACTTTTGTTTAAAATCAATTTCATTTTTTTATAAATTTTTCTGTCTATTTTATATTGAATAATTTTAATACTTAGTTAAAGCCATTAAAACTACTACCTTGTCTAATATTTCAAGTATTTACAACATTTTTTATATTTTTTGATGTTAAAAAGCAAGAAAAAGTTACAACTATTATATTTTTTACAACTGCCCCCAGATTCTTTTTTCAACAGAATCTGCTACCTCTTTATATTTAAGCCTATTTCCACTTGCTAAATTTACTGTACTAACAATCGTATCTTTTATATTTTCTTTTGCTGTTTCCATGCTGTTTGCATCTCCACTAAATTTAGCTTTTGCAAGTCCTGCAAGTGCATTTATTGCATCTGCACTTTGTTTCATATTTCTTCTTTCTGTTTCTGTTCCTGTAAATGATTCTTTTATTCCTCTTGCAAAAGATTTAAATCTTGGTTCTCTTAAAAATATTTCATCTAAATGATTTATTGCATCTTTTACACATAAATCACTGCTAACATTTTTTCCATAACAAATTTTAATTCTTTCTACATAAGGATGACCCATTGTTTTTTCTTGTTCTGTTATTCCAACACTATCAGTTCCAATCTTACAATATAAGTTTATTATAACACCAACTTCTGAATATTTTTTTCCATCCTCCTGATTGTTTAAGACAGAATAAATTTCATAATCTTTTATTTGATCATATCTGAATAATTCTTTAAAATTTTTCTTTTCTGTTTTGGGTGTAATTACTTCAAACATTGCAATACTATCTGCAAAAACAATGCCATTAAATTGATAAAATGTTCTAAGCTTTTCTTCTTTACTTAATGGTTCAAAAGCCTTTCTGTATAAAACATCTTGTTTTTTCATATATTCAAAGTGTTGTTTTACATATTCTGAATCAAATTTTGAAATATCTATAAATGCACTACAATTTTTTTCACAATCTTTGCATATATATTTCTTATCTCTTAATTTTTTTCTTGCTAACATTCCAACTTTTTTGTTACAAAAACAACATTCTTCCTTTGAAAATAATCCCATAAAATTCCTCCTTTAATTTGTAATTTTTTACTTTATTTTAGTTTTAAATTTTATTTTTTCTTTCTATTTTTTTATTAATCATTTGTTGTAAAGTTATTTAATACGTTATTAACCAACTTTTCTCCAAGACTGTCTTCTATTCCTACATATTGAATGTATAGAAAATCATATACTTTGCCATCCTTCTCAAAGTAACCTGCCATCCAAGTTTTATATTTTTCTGGTGATGAACTTTCTCCTATTGCATGTCTAGATACATCTACTTTAACTTTTTGACCAAATAAATTATAATCTTCAAATTTCTTTTTAAAAGTTTTCTCTTGGTATGCAAGACAAGTATCTAAATTTTGGTAATTTCCTTCATTTCCATAATATATTAATCTAAATGAGACGCCTTCCCCTTTATACTTATTTACTTCATTTAAGCCATATATGCTTGTTACGCCATTTGAATCTGGATATTGATTAACATAATATTTACTTTCGTCTGGATTTTCTATATTTTTTACTATTAATTTATGGTTCGACGATATTATTCCATCAACTTTTTTTCCCTCTATCTTATCATTTATTGTCATAGAGCTTAAAATGTTTTTTAATTCTTCTGATTTTGCAAATTCTGTTACATCTAAATCTGCCCCATTATTTTTGTTTTTACTTATTTTTACTATTACTTGTAGACAATTACCTTCTTCATTTTTATTTAATAAACTTACTCCGTAATAATTAAATTTATCATAATACTCATATCCACCTAATTCTGTGTAATTTGTTTGTGCATAATTTTCTTCGCTAGATTTATTCTCTTTTTCTTTTTTATTAGAACTTTCATTTGTTTTTGAAAAATTAAATGAAATTTTGATATTTCTTTCTTCATTTATAAGTTTACCTGCTACATAAGGTGTATTTTCTAAATCTGCTTCAAATTTATATCCTGCATCTTTTGGGTATTTAACTGTAAATTCAAATGGTGCATATTCATCTACTAATTTTGCTATCTCCATATTTTTATCTTCTTTGTTTTTAAAACAAAATACAAGTATTATAGCTAAAGCTACTACAATTATTAATACTGAAAAAATTATTTTTTTATTCATCTTACTTCCTCCTTAAATTAAACTTTACAAGTTCTTAATAGTGTTTTATATTCTAGTTTTCATTACATGCTTATCACTGTTAATTAATTTTTTATATTTCCTATTTTCACCACCTTTTATTTATAATATTTAAAAAAACTATTATATTATTTAAATATTTTTACTAAGTTTTTTATATTCATTAAATATATGCTTTTTATCATTTTCTTATTAATATACTTATATGAATTTTATAACATAAAATTCATTAAAATACTATTGTACTTTTGGTGCAATTTTTTATTAAATTTTGCACCAAAAGTGCAAAAGCAACAAAAGTTGTTTATTTTTACAGATTATTATGGTACAATATATTTGATATAAATAATTTTGGAGGTGTCTATATTGTATAATATTATTGTAATAGACGATCATAAAATGTTAAGAGAAATGATTGCTGAAACACTAAGTACAAGAGGTTTTAATGTTGTTGCTACTAGTGGGGATGCCAAAAACTCTGTATCTTTATGTGAAAAATTTAAACCTGACTTAATTTTAATGGATATCTGCACCGAAAACAATTCAAGCGGATTAGCATATTCAAAAATAATAAAAGAAAAATTTCCAAGTGTAAAAATTATACTTATGACGGGTGTACCAGATTTAACTTTTATAGATAAAGCAAAAGCTAATAACGTTGATAGTTTTATATACAAGAATATTAGTAGTAATTCTCTTATAACTACTATTCAAAATACTATTGATGGCTATTCTTTATATCCAAATTCTAATAGTCCAAAATCAAACATTTCTGATGTTTTAAAAGATCTAACAGATACTGAATTAAGCGTTTTGACTGAATATTGTAAAACACTAGACAGAAATGAAGTTGTGAAAAGACTTGGAATATCTGTAAGAACACTAAAATCACATATTTCATCTATTTATGGAAAAACTGGTTATGATAATTTAGCAAAACTTGCTATATATTGTGTGGGTAATGGTTTGATAGTTCCAAACTTAGAGGCTCCAAAAGAATAAAAGAATAACTGCTATTTCAATGTTAGCAGTTATTTTTTATTGATATATTTACCGAAAACTCTGGAAGTGTTGAAATATAGAACATTCCTCCTAATTTTTCGATTTTTCTTCTCATGTCTTTTATTCCCTGATTTTCTGTTATAAATTCATTTGATTTTTTACCATTATTTGTTATTATCATATATGTTTCTTCTAATGTTTCTTTTATATTTACAAATACTTTTGAACTCCCTGCGTGTCTTATTGCATTTGTAGTTGCCTCTCTAATAATTTCAAAAAATACTTTTGCTACTTCTTTATTTTGAGGAAGTTTACCATTTATAACAATGTCTGTTCCGTTTTTTTTATGTATTTTTATTAAATTTTCTAGATTTGTATTTGTATCCTCAGTATCTTCAATATCTATGAACATTTTTTGTATCATAAATTTTATTTCTTCAAAGTTTTCTTGACTTATATTTTTTCTGTTTAAATATTGTTGTAAAATTGAAAGATTTTGTCCTAATATATCATGATATTTATTTTTTAGTTTTAGTAAATTCTTTTCTCTTTCTAATTCTTCTATATTGTCGATACTTAATAATATTTGTTTGTTGTTTTCTTTTATTTTTCTATTTTGATCATTTAATTTCTGATGTAATTCATATTCCTTTGTTATATCAAATGTAATTATTTCATTATCATTTACTACAAATACATAATATTTATCTTCTACTTTCACACAATAATTTTTTTCTAGCTGATCTATACTTTGTTTTATTATATTTGTAACATAGTCTTTCTTTATGTTTAATTTATTTAATATTTCATACATTTTATTGTTTATTAATTTTACTTTCTTACCTTTTAATACTAAAATTCCAACTTCACATTCGTCTGTAACTTTTTTTATAGAAAAATCAGTAATAGTTTCATTTTTATAATATCTAAAATACATATATATAAGTGAAATTATTTCATATATTATACCTAAAACTACAATTACTAATAATTTATTTCTTAATATATATTCTTGCATAAACATTGTTACAAATATTATTATAGAAACAATATATTCTAGTACATAATCTATTTTATTTTTATTTATTATACTTGTTTTTAGTATAGTTTTTAGGATCTGGCATACTAATAAAATACACAATATTACTATTATAATTGCTGTCATAACATTAATTTTCTCCTCTTAAAATTTTCAATTTTATAGTTGTTCCATCTTCATCTACTATTTGCTCAATTTCTAATATTCTTTCTAATTGTAATTTTTCTATTTCTTTTTTAAAATTCTTATGTTTACCATCAAATAAATATTTTATTTCTGTATATGAATTGTTTACCTGTATATATAAAATAAAATTAGCTGTTCTAAATTTCATTATAGTTTCAAATATAATCTCATAAATATTAGCTGTTTCTCCACTACTTATCTCAAAATTATTTGTTTTTAAAACTCCATTTATTCCTAGTGATTGTGCCTCTATTAACATTTCATTTATAATTACTTCTAGTCTTTTATTATCATATTTTTCTTTATTATAACTTGATATTACTAAATTACTCATTCTTTTACAATAGTTTAGTAATAGTTTTATGTTTTTCATTTTATCTATATCTGTTATTTTCATTTCTTTTATTAGTTCATTTATCAAGTTCCTTTTCTGTTCTATCTTTTCATCTAGTAACTCTATGATTTCGCCTTTTAATTTAGTTTCGTATATTTCTGTTGCAATCTTTCTTTGTTTTTGTAATATTGTTTCTTGTTCTATAAGTTCTTGTTGTATTGATTTCAATTTTTCTTCATATTCATTTATCTTACTATAATCTTTTTCTTCTATTGAATAGCCTCCATTTATAACATTAACATTTTTTATAATGTTATTATCTTTATATATACTTTTTACTTTGTTATTTTTTATATCGTTTATTATATTTTCTTTTAAATTTATGGAATGATTTGTTACAATTCTCGTTTTTCCATCTTGTGATACGATTTCTAATGGCAAATTTGAATTTTTAAATATTTTTTTATATCTAAAATTATTTGGTATTAATTTGAAGTCAAGCATCATTTCTAATCCCACACAAAATAATGTTCCTATTATTACTGACATATTTGTTTTTCTTATTACCGGAATATTTTTTATATATAAAATTGTATATATTATGCCAATTAAAATAGTTACTGATATTAAAATTATGTTTTTGTACCCTTTATTTTTGCTTGATTTTATTAGATTTATTATTGCCACTACTATTAAGCATAAAATCCAAGCAACTATTATAAAATAACCTATATTATGATTATAATCATTTATATTGCTTTTTATTTTAAATACAATATTGTGTAAGCTGTTTGTAATTACTAACAAGAATAATATTATTGATATAATTATTGCTACAATTCTTCTTTTTTTATTTTTACTATTCATTAAATAACTGCTACAATTATAATAAAATGTTGGAATCATCAATAGTGGTATGTAATACAAATACCACAATATTTCTGTTACGTACCCTGTTGTATATCGTTTAACCATTCTTATTGCCATCCAGAATACTAATAATACGCCTATTGATAATACATATTTTTTTAGTGTTTTATCAAATATTCTTATATATAATAGTATTAGCCATATTGTATATATTGCTAATGCTAATACAGTTTGCTGAGTCTGTGTCATATTCACTCCTTTTTTATTGTTGATTTTACTATAAATTCTTTTTGTCTACGATATATAATATAATAACAGATTTTCTATTTTTTTTCAACATAAATAAAAAACCACGTTTAAAACACGTGGTTTTTCTTTGAGCCCTATAAGGGACTAACGCGAGCCACTTCTCAAGAGGTACTTAA
>OGXT01000096.1_pt1 | contig 102907 bp, 72 predicted proteins | sample 1576361 | NCBI WGS metagenome assembly OGXT01 (sample SAMEA3541514, study PRJEB24748) | human gut metagenome | biome: human gut; feature: human-associated habitat; material: faeces | place: China | collected 2012 | reverse complement strand
TGTCTGATATCCGTGCCCGTGTGGATGATATGCTGGCGGAGTTGGATGCGTGGCCTGTGATGTATGAGCGTCTGATTGAATATAAGGAGCGTGAAGGGCGCTGGCCGCAGGCAGCCGAAGGAAAGCTGGGAAACTGGTGCAACACCCAGCGGATTGCCCGGAAGAAAGGGACACTGTCGGAAGATTATATCTCGCAGTTAGACCGAATCGGTTTCGAATGGGAGGTACAGGACAGTCGTTGGATGCAGTATTATGAAGAACTGAAGATTTTTATAGCTCAGATGCAACGTTATCCTAAGAAGGGAGAAAATAATCTGAGTATCTGGTGCAACACCCAACGGCAGGGACGTAAAAAAGGGGTGTTATCTGAAGAACGGATAGCTTTGTTGGATCGCATCGGTTTTGCGTGGGAGCAAGATTTGGATGCCCAGTGGATAAAAAATTGGGAACAGGTGGTGTTTTTTTATCACCAAAAGGGATATTGGCCTAAAAGTAATGATGGCAAATTAGGTTCCTGGTGTAGTACCCAACGTAAGTTCCGAAAACAGGGGGGACTAGCCTCCGAACGTATCAGGATGATGGATGAAGCCGGTTTTGTCTGGAATACCGACGACATCTGGATTGAAAACTATGAAAAATTAAAACTGTTTTACCAGGAGAAGCACCGTTGGCCTACTGTCCGTGAAAACAAGCTCGGCAGTTGGTGCTTCGTCCAACGTCGCTTATTCAAAAACGGTAAACTTCTCTCCTGGCGAAAACAGATGCTGGAGTCTATTTCTTTCCCTTTATAAGGTTTGTTGTTTACTTATCTGTTTCAGGTATTTGAGGATATTCATCTTCTTGTTTATACCAACTTATTTTCCGGGAGAAGAACATAATCGTTCCCAGGATTACAAACAAGCCGATACTTCCTATTAATAAGGCAACATCTTCGAGTTGCAGAACAACATACAGGAAAATATATAATAAACATAACATGCCGGTGAGTGCTCCGGTCTGTATTTTATTTTTGAAGATGCTGTGAGTATAAGCTGTGATCAGGCCGATGGTGGCGATACTGGCAATCAGGTAGGCCGTGCCGAAGTTTATCTGTTCGGAGATAGACAGGAGCAGGCTGTAAAACAGGATCAATGCGAAGCCGACCAACAAATACTGTATAGGGTGGATCCGTTTTCTGGTCAGGATCTCGACGAAGAAGAAGACAACGAAGGTCAGGGCGATGAACATGATGGCATATTTGGCGGAACGCATGTTCTGCTGGTAATGGTTTACCGGGTCGATCAGGCTTACCCCGAAGGAGGAATCGTCGAATGAGTTTCCCGGGTAGTCGATCCACATTTCCGGGATACTGCGGTTGAAACTGAGGATACTCCAGTCGGCTTCGAATCCTTTTTCGGTAATATGGTGCTCCGGGGAGAAGTTGCCGATGAAACCGGGGGACTTCCAGTTGCCTGTAACGTGCACTTTAGTCGTTTTGCCTATGGGGATGAAATTGATGTTACTGCTGCCGTTCAGTTTTAATTTGCAGTTGAATGTTTGGGGTTGGCTGAACAGGAGAGGGTCGGTATTCTTTAATGGCATGACCAGCATTTTTCCTATCTGCGTATCCAGGTTACCGGTGGCTTCGACCGACAATTGTTTGTTGTCCAGTTTGAAGTCGATGTTTTCTGTTATGCCCCTCAGGTCGGAAACACCGATGGATAGATAGGCCTGTTCCCAATGAATGATACTGTTTTCCGGTTTGGGGAAGTTTATTTTGTCGAAGTTTCCTGTTATGTCTATCTCGCTTTTGTAAAGGATCGTTTTGTAGATACCGTAATATCTTTCCTCTGGAAATAACTGTGTTGTGATATTCAGGTTTTCCGGTGTGATATTCAGAAGGTGTTCCTGAATGGTTGTCTTGTTGTCCGGATTTACCTGCGTCGTGGTATAAGGGATGGAAATGACCGGACCGCAAAAGGTTTGGGCATTGCTCCATTTGTTGTTAATCTTTTCGATTGTTTCCAAACTTCGGTTTTGTCTTTCCCGGATCAGATCCTGGATCATTAATCCCGGAATCAGGAGGATGAGGGTCAGGAATCCGATAATCAGTGCTTTCAGTGTGATAGACTGATTGATTTTTGCTGCTTTTTTGATTGTTGTTTCCATAAGCTTAACCTGTTTTATGTAGTTTAAAAGTACTTTGCAATTCAAAGTGGATGGGTAAAAAAATTATTTGATAAGTTCTTCCAGTGCATTCAAATGCTCTTTGAAACTTTTTCGTCCTTCTTCGGTGATGGAATATTGGGTATTGGGTTTCCGTCCGATGAATTGTTTGACGGACTGGATATATCCGAGAGTCTCCAAGGCTTTCAGGTGGCTGGCCAAATTCCCGTCGGTCAACTCCATCAGTTGCTTCATGGTGTTGAAGTCGGCTGATTCGTTTACCGAAAGGATAGACATGATACCTAATCGTATCCGGCTTTCGAAGGCTTTATTTAATTTGGACAGTATGTTTTTCATTCTTTTTTCAAATCATATTTGATGTACATAGCTGTGCCGTAAATGATATGGCAAACTCCGAATCCGATAGTCCAAAGCAAGAGGCTCCAGTCGGGGAACAGGGCGGCAACAATACCTAACACGACTTCTGTCAAGCCTAAATAATGTACTTCGTCGAGGGTGTATTTGGATACATTAATTAATGCCAGGCCATAGAAGGTCAGCGTCATGGTGATCGCCATAGCCAAATCGCCGCGTAGCAGGAAAATGAGGGCAAAGATACCTCCGGCAATCAATGGGATACCGAGGTTATAAAGTGTCCTTTTTATCAGGCTTTTGGAGGGCATCAGGTTCTTTTTCACCGATTTTCTCCAGGAAAAATAGATACCGAAACAAATAGAGAAGAGCAGCACGGCGGAAGCGTCGGTTATCAACAAAGTGATTTCGCGGAACATGGCTTCGTGTGTCGTGTCGAAGTTGGTACTGGCCGGTTCCCGTAAAATATGGAAATAGGCAAGTGCTGCTCCGATAATGGCTATGACTCCGGCTGATATGCCTGACAAACCGCTTAACGAAAGGAATTTGGATGATTTCTCCATCATCTCGCGGATAGCTTTTATGTCTTCTATTTGTTTATTCATATACTTGAAATAAAAAGTACTTTGTGCTGCAAAGTTAATGAGGTTTCTGAATAATCCAAATAGGTAGAGGAGTTTTTTGCAGAATTTTGTCATTGCTCTTATTATCTTTTATCTTTGTATCCTGAAAATTAAATTAGCAGACATGGATAATAAAACGATATTACCGGCAGAATGGTATCCTCAGAGTGCTGTTCAACTGACCTGGCCGCATGAAGGGACCGATTGGGCTCCGATACTGGACGAGGTGGTTCCTTGTTTTGTGGAGATTGCCAAAGAGGTGATCAAACGGGAGAAGTTACTGATTGTTTGTCCGGATGAAACGGCGGTGCGCTCGCAGTTGGGAGAGGTGGATTATAGCCGTGTTATTTTCCGTGAGATGGAAACGAACGATACCTGGGCGCGTGACCATGGGGGGATTTCCGTGTTTGATGACGGGGTGCCGGTGGTGTACGATTTTGTGTTCAACGGTTGGGGGATGAAGTTTGCTGCCAACCATGATAATCTGATTACGCGGAAATTGTTTCATGGCAAGACTTTTGCCGATGAAGTGGTTCCTGTCAATATGCAGCCGTTTGTATTGGAAGGCGGCAGTATCGAGTCGGATGGAAAGGGAACTTTGCTGACTACGGTCGAATGTCTATCTTCCGTGAACAGAAACGAATATCTCCAGCAGGAAGAACTGGAAAATTATCTCCAGCAGGTGTTCGGACTGGACCGTATCCTGTGGTTGGAAAGCGGTTATCTGGCGGGAGACGATACCGACAGTCATGTCGATACGCTGGCGCGTTTTTGCAGTGAGGATACGATTGCCTATGTGCAGTGCACGGATGAGGAAGACGAGCATTTTGCCGAACTCCGGGAGATGGAAGAGGAATTGAAGGAGTTCACGCAGGCAAATGGCGAACCTTATCGGCTGGTCGCTTTGCCGATGGCGGATAAAGTGGAGTGGGAAGGTGAGCGTTTGCCGGCTACCTATGCCAATTTCCTGATTATAAACGGGGCGGTGCTTGTTCCGTTCTATAACTCACCGAAAGATGAAGTGGCGAAAGTGGCCTTGCAGACGGCGTTTCCGGACAGAGAGATTGTAGGTATTAATTGTTTACCGTTAATTAAACAACATGGCTCATTGCATTGTGTGACGATGCAGTACCCGAAAGAATTTATTGTATGAAAGTAGGATTGATTCAACAGGCGAATACCTGTGACCGGACAGATAATATAAAGAAACTGAAAAATAGCATCCGGCTTTGTGCCGACGAAGGTGCGGAACTGGTTGTCTTGCAGGAATTACATAACGGCCTGTATTTTTGCCAGACGGAAGATACGCAGATGTTCGACCTGGCGGAAACGATTCCGGGACCGTCTACGGAAGAGTTCGGGGCTTTAGCAAAAGAGCTGGGCGTGGTTTTAGTACTTTCCCTGTTCGAGCGGCGTGCTCCGGGATTGTATCATAATACAGCCGTGGTGATTGAGAAAGACGGTTCGATTGCCGGAAAATATCGTAAGATGCATATACCGGACGACCCGGCTTACTACGAAAAGTTTTATTTCACTCCCGGCGATTTGGGATTCGAACCGATAGAGACGTCTGTCGGGAAGTTGGGCGTATTGGTTTGCTGGGACCAGTGGTATCCGGAAGCAGCCCGCCTGATGGCGATGAAAGGTGCTGAGATGCTGATTTATCCGACGGCTATCGGTTGGGAGAGCAGTGATATGGAAGAAGAGAAAAAACGTCAGCTGGGTGCGTGGATAACAGTGCAGCGCGGACATGCCGTAGCTAACGGGCTTCCGGTGATTACGGTAAACCGTACCGGACATGAGACGGATCCTTCGGGACAGACAAACGGTATCCAGTTTTGGGGAAATAGCTTTGTGGCAGGTCCCCAGGGAGAGTTGTTGGCTGAGTTCCCGAACGACCATGAAGAGGTGCGTGTGGTAGAGATTGATAAAGCACGGAGTGAGAATGTGCGTCGTTGGTGGCCGTTCTTCCGTGACCGTCGTATCGATGCTTTCGGCGGACTGACAGAGCGATTTTTGATATAATATGAAGTTTTGCAATAAAGAAGAAGCCGTCCGGTATATGAATCGATTGGGATTATCCGGGCGGCCTTTTATATTTGTCGTTGATTATAAGCAGGAGCAAGTTTGGGTGGCGGAGCCGGAGGAGGTAGAGCCGGGTGAGGTATTGTATGATTTGAATGGCGTTACCAATGTGACGTCAAAAGCGGAAACCTTTCCGGAAAAATATGTTGAATGGGAGACTAATCCGGTTTCTTTTGAAACTTACTCCCGGTCTTTCCGGACAGTAATCGAGCATATTTATGCCGGTAATTCTTATCTGGTCAACCTGACTTGTGCGACTCCGGTACGGACGAACCTGACGTTGAAAGAGATTTTCTATCTTTCCCATGCTCCTTATAAATTATGGGTGAAAGAGCGTTTTGTTGTTTTCTCTCCTGAGATATTCGTGCGTATCGAGGATGGATTTATCTATTCTTATCCGATGAAAGGGACGATCGATGCCTCTTTGCCTGATGCGCGGGAACGGATTTTGGCAGATAAAAAAGAAGAGGCTGAACATGCCACGATTGTCGATTTGATCCGTAACGACCTGAGCCAGGTAGCTTCGGAAGTGATGGTGTCGCGATACCGGTATATAGATGAGTTGCAGACAAACAGGGGAAGACTGTTGCAAGTCAGTTCGGAAATTAGTGGTAAGCTACCGGAAGACTGGAAAGCCTCATTGGGAGACATACTGTTCCGGCTGTTGCCCGCAGGGTCTATCACCGGAGCTCCCAAGAAAAAGACGATGGAGATTATCGGGGAAGCTGAAACATACGAACGGGGATTTTATACCGGGGTTATGGGATATTTTGACGGCCATCGTTTGGACAGTGCCGTGATGATTCGTTTTATCGGGCAGGAGGGAGGAGATTTCCTGTTTAAGAGCGGCGGTGGGATTACTTCCCAAAGTAATTTAGAAAGTGAATATAATGAAATGAAACAAAAAGTATATGTGCCAATTTATTGAAACAATCCGTATCGAGGATGGAAAGGCGGTTAATCTGGCTTTTCATAATTACCGCTTCAACAAAACGCGGAGAGATGTGTTCGAATGTAACCTGCCTGTAAACCTGGCGGATTATATCCAGCCCGGAGATTATTCAGGACGTACCAAATGCCGGGTCGAATATCAGGAGGAAGTGGAGAAGGTGGAATATCTACCTTACACCGTTCGTCCGGTGAATCGTTTGAGACTGGTCACGTCGGACGGGTTGGATTATACATATAAAAGTGCTGACCGTCAGAAGTTGGATGAATTATTTCGTCAGAAGGGGGAAGCGGACGATATTTTAATCATACGTGATGGCGTCTTGACGGATACATCGATTGCCAATATTGCTTTATGGAATGGTAGCCAATGGGAGACACCCGAGGTCCCTTTGTTGGAAGGAACGATGCGGGCATCTCTATTAGGAAAGGGGAGGATTGTTCCGGCTGTTATTCGTCCGCAGGATTTGTCACGTTACTCGTTGGTTCGCTTGTTTAATGCGATGATCGGGTTTGGTGAGATCGAATTTCCGGTGGAGAACATTATTTAATAATGTAATAAATGGTATTGCTGATACGTGCCTGATATACTTTGTTGTCGTGCATGAGCGAGCATAGAGCCAGACAGAGCTCCGTGTCTTTAAAATTTGTTGCTCGTTGTAATTCAGCAAATGTACTCTTTCCAACCTGACACAAAGTCTCATATAATTGAGAAATGCTATGAGACAACTTTACATTTAGCGTATTCATAAGCTGTTATTTTATAAGTTAATACTATATAGGACCGGCGGTAGAGGGATACTGTCCGGTTCTTTTTTCGAAGACTAAAGTACCGGATATTTTTGTAAGAACCGTCTCTTTTTTTACTGTAACGGTAATTTTTGCTTCTTAAACGTATTATCGGGAAACTGAAATAAAAATGGGCGGTTATCTGTCTTTGGGCAACCGCAGTACGAACCGTATCAGTGCCACGAATACCTTTCCGTATTTTTCCAGTTTGATTTCTCCCACACCGCGTATTTCGCTGAACTCTTCCAGGGTAACAGGCCTTTTTTGTACCATATCTTCCAGTGAATCATCGGAAAAGATGATGTAGGCTGGTGTCTGTTCGCGTTCGGCAATCTGCTTGCGGAGTTGCTGGAGCGAGTCGAGTAGTGTCTCTTCGACCGAAGCCGATTGGATGGGTTTGATGGGGCGGTATTTGAATTTCGAGTCTTTTCTTCTGAAGTAAGTTTTTTCTTCCGGCTCTTTATAGATAGCCATCATCGCTTTCTGTTCACCGAACAATACTTTTCTGCCTAGCGGAGTGACTTTCAGTATTCCGGCATTGACATAATCGATTTCGATATATCCCAATTGAAGCATCTGGTAAAGATATTCTTTCCATTCTTTATAGGAGAGGTCTTTTCCGGCACCGTATGTCTTTAATTTATCGTATCCTTTTTCCGTGATCTCAGTCTTCTCCGAGCCGCGGAGGATATTGATAAGCATATTCATGCCGACAAATTCACCGGTACGGAAGATGGCGCTTAACGCTTTTTGGACGAGTATGCTGCCGTCGAACCGTTGGGGAGGGTTTTTGCATACATCGCAGTTGCCGCAGTCCTGGTCGCTTTCTTCTCCGAAGTAGCTGAGGAGGATACGCCGGCGGCAGATGTCCGCTTCGCAATAACGGCGCATACGGTTCAGCTTCTGGAGGTTGGTGTCTCTTTGTCCGCTTTCTTCGGCAAAACGGCGGAGGACAAGCAGGTCGCCTACCGAATAGAACAGCAAGGTGTCGCTTTTCATTCCGTCGCGTCCGGCACGGCCTATTTCCTGGTAGTAGTTCTCGATACTTCCGGGCATATTATAATGTACGACCCAACGCACATTGCTTTTATCTATTCCCATCCCGAAGGCAACGGTTGCACAGACCACGTTTACCCGGTCGTTGATAAAATCATCCTGTGCCTTTTCGCGTTGAACCGGGGGGAGTCCGGCATGATAGGCAACGGCCTTGATCCCGTAAGAAGAGAGTTCTTCTGCCAGGTTCTCGGTACTGTTCCGACTCATGCAGTAAACGATCCCGCTCTGATGGCGGTGGGCATGGATGAAATGGACGATGGCGGAAGTTTTCTCCTTTTTGTTCAGTCCCCGGCGGATAGTCAGGGACAGGTTCGGACGGTCGAAGGACGAAACGAAAACTTCCGGATCACGCAGCTTTAATTGGGTGACAATGTCGGTACGTGTGACTTTGTCGGCTGTAGCTGTCAGGGCAACGATCGGGACTTTGGGGAACTGTTCTTTCAAAACGGACAGTTGGGTATATTCGGGACGGAAGTCGTGCCCCCAATGTGAGATACAATGGGCTTCGTCGATGGCGATCAGGGATATATCCATACGGGGAAGCAGCCAATGCAGTTCGCCAACCAGTGCTTCGGGCGACAGGTAAAGCAGTTTTATTTTACCCTGGATGCAGAGTTGTTTTATTCTGTGTCGTTCTTCTTCCGGCATCATGCTGTTGAGTGCGGCTGCCGGGATACCGTTGGCAACCAATCCGCCTACCTGGTCTTTCATCAGGGCGATCAACGGAGAGATCACGACGGCTGTTCCCGGCATATAAATGGCCGGTAACTGGAAACAAATTGATTTTCCTCCACCGGTAGGCATCAGCACCAGTGAATCCTCTTTCCTCAAAATACGTTGTATGATCTCCGCCTGTAACGGGCGGAAAGAAGTATATCCGAAAAACTTCTTTAGCAGCAACTGTAACTCTTTCATCATCCAAAAATCAATTTACAAAGATAATATATTATTTGATACAATATTCAAAGGTTATTTTTACTCTTATATTATCGTTTTAGAGAAAGAGGTACGTCTGATTTTATTTAGAGGTAGGTGTAAATTGATTTAGACGTACCTCTAAATTGATTTACACCTACCTCTTTTTATAAAGTATACAGAATGTCTTTCGGAAGTATTCTTGTACATTTTAGTAGTTGATTAGGATGATTCCCGTTTTATTTATTACCTTTGCATTCAATTATTTATTTAACGAGCCGCGATGGCTCAACATTATTATTAGATGACATTTGAACAATTAGAACTGATAGAGCCGATACAAAAGGCTCTTACAAAAGAAGGTTATACAATTCCAACCCCTATACAAGCAGAAGCAATTCCCTACGTTTTAGACGGATATGACTTATTAGGTTGTGCACAGACCGGAACAGGTAAAACGGCTGCATTTTCCATTCCTATTATTCAGAATTTGTATAACGAACGCCAGCATGGTAAAGTGCGTGGTATCAAAGCATTGATACTGACACCAACCCGCGAACTGGCTATCCAGATCGGAGAAAGTTTTACGGCATACGGTAAATATACCGGTGTGAGGCATACCGTTATATTCGGTGGTGTAGGACAGAAGCCTCAGACCGATGCGCTCGAACGTGGCGTAGATGTATTGATCGCAACCCCCGGACGTCTGCTTGATTTGATCAACCAGGGATTTATCAGCCTGAAATATCTCGATTATTTTGTATTGGATGAGGCCGACCGTATGCTGGATATGGGATTTATTCATGATATCAAACGTATTTTGCCCTTGTTGCCCAAAAAGCGCCAGTCGCTATTTTTCTCGGCAACGATGCCGCCGGAGATAGAACGCCTGGCAGGAACGATCCTGCATGAGCCGCAGAAGGTGGAGGTTACTCCGGCTTCATCGACGGTGGATAAGATCGACCAGTCCGTTTATTTCGTGGAAAAGGCGGAGAAGGTAAGCCTGCTGACGCATTTGCTAAAAGATTCTTCTTTGGAATCGGTACTGGTATTCACCCGTACGAAACATGGGGCGGACAAAGTGGCCCGTGTTCTGGCAAAAGCGAATATCGGAGCGGAAGCTATCCATGGAAACAAGAGCCAGACAGCCCGCCAGCGTGCACTGACTAATTTTAAGGACCATACCACCCGTGTACTGATCGCTACGGATATTGCCGCCCGCGGTATCGACGTGGACCATCTTTCGCATGTGATAAATTATGAACTGCCGAATGTGCCGGAAACATATGTACACCGTATCGGACGTACAGGTCGTGCCGGACGCAGCGGTGTCGCTTATTCATTCTGCGATGCAGAGGAAGTGCCGTACCTGAAAGATATCCAGAAGCTGATAGGCAAACAGATACCTGTTGCCGGCGGAAACGAATTTGAAACGGCAGATGTAAAAGCAGCCGTGGCAGAGAAGAAAGAAGCCATCAAGCAGGAATCGAAAAGACGTAATATGTTCGGCAGCAAGCGCGACGGCAGTTTCTGGCGGAATAAGAAGCGGGCTGAGGCGGGAAACCAGAAGACTGCCAAAAAGAAATCATAGATAGTAACTCGGAATACGAACGCAAAATCCGTAAGCAGCATGCTTTGAAATCCGAGCGATTGATTATATTTGCAGGCGTTGATTATTACAATCAATGCCTGTATTTTTATATATGAAAAACATGAATATGAAAAATCTACTATGCGTAGCAGCCGGGATAGGGGCTTTATCCGGAGTTAATGTCTACGCTCAGGACCAGCAACAGCCCAACGTCGTAATCATTGTAGCCGACGATTTAGGGTATGGCGATTTGAGTTGTTACGGAGCCACCCGTATCCAAACTCCGGGTATGGACCGGATTGCAAACGAAGGGCTGCGTTTTACGCAGGGATATTGTACGGCAGCGACTTCCACGCCCAGTCGTTATTCACTTTTGACCGGATTATATCCCTGGACGAATAAAGATGCAAAAATCCTTCCCGGTAATGCCGCTCTGATTATCAATACGCAGCAAGTCACTTTGCCGAAGGTTATGAAACAGGCCGGCTATGTGACCGGCTCGGTCGGTAAATGGCATCTGGGACTGGGTGACGGAGCGGTAGACTGGAATGAAACGGTTTATCCCGGAGCCAAGGAAGTGGGATATGATTATTCGTTCATCCAGGCAGCAACCAACGACCGCGTGCCTTGCATCTTTATCGAAAACGGGAAAGGAGTCGGACTGGAACCGAATGACCCGCTATATGTCAGTTATAAGCATAATTTCCCCGGCGAACCTACCGGAAAAGACAACCCTGAACTACTCCGGATGCACCCGAGTGTGGGACATGCCGGTTCGATTGTAAACGGTGTGCCGCGTATCGGTTTCCAGAAAGGCGGTAAGGCTGCCCAGTGGAAAGATGAAGATATGGCTGAGTTATTCCTGGAGAAAGCCAAAGGCTTTTTGAAAGACAATAAAGATAAACCTTTCTTCCTGTATTACGGATTGCACCAGCCACATGTGCCCCGTGTACCGAATCAGAAGTTTGTCGGCAAATCCGGTATGGGACCTCGCGGAGATGTCATCCTGGAGGCTGACTGGTGTGTGACTGAATTCCTGAAAGAACTGGATAAACTGGGATTGACGGAGAATACCCTGGTTATCCTGACCAGCGATAACGGTCCCGTATTGGATGACGGTTATCAGGACCAGGCTGTCGAAATGGTTGGCAATCATAAGATGGCAGGCCCTCACCGCGGAGGAAAGACCAGCTTGTATGACGGCGGTACCTGCATCCCGTTCCTGTTGCGTTGGCCGGCGGTTGTAAAACCGGGAGTATCCGATGCATTGGTTTGCCAGATGGATTTGCTGGCTTCATTGGCTGCATTGACCGGGCAGACGTATTCGGATAAGACGGACAGCCAGAATACTTTACCCGTCTTTCTAGGGAAAAGCGACCAGGGACGTAAGGAACTGGTGACGGAAGGTTATTTCAATTATGCCCTCCATCAGGGCGACTGGGTGATGATTCCACCTTATCCCAGCTATTATGACGACCCTGACGGTACTGGTTTCTCGGGACTGGGGAATTGTTACCAGTTATATAATGTAAAGGAAGATGTCGGACAGAATCATAACTTGGCGGATAAAGAACCTAAACGATTGCGCCAAATGATGATGACCTTCGAGAAGCTGAAAAGGGAGACTGGAAAGATGACAAATTATTAATAGATTAAAATGATTGACTCTTTTTTTCTAAACATATTTGAGAAGTTGATTAAATATTATAAATTTGCCCACTTAACATAAAATACTAAATAAAGAACATGGAAAACACTCGTCGTTCCTTTCTTAAGAAAATGACTGCCGCCGGAGTTGGTGCAGCAGGTTTGGCTATGGCAGGTACTGCTTCGGCCACTACAGTAGCAGGTTCTCCAGAACCTCAGAAGAAAAAAACAGCCGGAAAAGATGACGGCAAACTGCGTTTCGGATTTATCGGAACAGGTTCACGCTGCCATGAGCACATCAATAATGTGTTGGCTATCCCGGGAAATAAGATTGTTGCTATTTGCGATATCCAGCAAGGCCCGATCGACCGTACATTGAAACACATCGCTAAATTCAACGTGGATGCCCCGAAAGTGTATAAAGGTGGTGAACGTGAATTTGAAAAGATGTTGAACAATGAAGAATTCGACTGCGTGATTATTGCCAGCCCGTGGGAATGGCACGTACCGATGTCGGTGGCAGCTATGAAAGCCGGTGTTCCTTATGTTGGCGTGGAAGTTTCTGCTGCCAATACGCTGGAAGAATGCTGGGATCTGGTGAACGTATCGGAAGCAACAGGCAGCCATCTGAACATCATGGAGAATGTTTGTTATCGTCGTGACTGCATGGCGGCTTTGAACATGGTTCGCGAAGGGTTGTTCGGTGAATTATTGCACGGTGGTTGCGGTTACGAACATGACTTGCGTGATGTGAAATTTAATGACGGTAAGAATTATACTTATCAGAAGGGTGGTGAGTTGCGTATGGGCCCGACAGCTTTTGCAGAAGCTCAGTGGCGTACGAATCACTCCGTACATCGTAATGGAGATGTGTATCCGACTCACGGTATCGGACCGGTTGCCAATTGTATGGATATCAACCGAGGTAACCGTTTCGTTGCTATGTCTGCTATGGCAACTCAGTCTCGCGGATTGCATAAGTTCATCGTAGATAATGGTGGCGAAAACCATCCGTTGGCTAAAGTTCGCTTTAACCTGGGTGACATCGTGACATCTATGATCAAATGTGCAAACGGCCAGACAATCATCGTTACTCACGATACAAATTCTCCTCGTCCTTATTCTTTGGGATTCCGTATTCAGGGAACGGATGGTTTGTGGATGAACGATGGCGATCATGTATATGTGGAAGGTCAGTCTAAACCTCACCGTTGGGATAATTCTGACGAATGGTTCAAGAAATACGACCACAAACTATGGGCTCAGTTGGATGCTCAGGCAAAAGAAGCCGGTCACGGTGGTATGGACTTCATTATGATGTATGATCTGATCGACCGCATCAAGAACAAACGTCCGGCTCCAATGGATTGCTATGATGCTGCTGCATGGAGTGCTATCTCCGCTTTGTCTGAAATGTCTATCGCTCGTGGTGGTGCGTTGGTTGACTTCCCTGACTTTACTCGCGGACAATGGATTAACCGTAAACCGGAATTCGGTTTGTAAGAATAAGCACAAGCGTAATATAAATGAAAAGGCTATCGGGATTCCGGTAGCCTTTTTTATATAATAGCACAGTAGTCCTACGAGTAAGAATTCGGAATGTGGAGTATTGAATACAAAATAAAAGTATCTATCTTTGTAAAAACAGAGATAAAATGCGTTTAAATAAGAAAGACATACAATCGATTGTCCGTGTAGCAAAAGAAATTTACGGGGAAGGTGTCGAAGTTTATCTGTTCGGTTCACGAACAGATAACGAGAAACGTGGTGGAGATATTGATCTGTTAGTACGTACTACATCCGAAAAGAAAGGTGTCTTGGCTCGTATACGCATGATTGCTCGGCTGAAACAACTTTTAGGCGAGCAAAAAATCGATGTGATAGGCGACCATGAAGAATCGTTGGTTGCAAAGGAAGCATTAATAACAGGTATACGATTAATATGACAAATCGAAAACAGGATATGTGTTGGAGTATTTGGATGAAGATGTTTCTGCTTTGCCAATGCGGGATATTCTGAATCTTTTGGAGCGTTATCATTTTATAGACAGTGCAGATGAATGGGGATATATTCGAGAATTGCGTAATGAGATTGCCCATGATTATCCATTGATGGAAAATGATATTGTTTCTGTGTTGAATGAATTAATATCCAAGGTGTCGATATTAAAAAGTATTTATAAACGAATGAAAGCCACTGTCTGAAAGAAGATAGCTTGGATTCGCATCACTCTGTAGCGTATAGGAAGATAAATAAAATATCCTGCATTGGAAATGGAGATTTTCCAGTGCGGGATATTTTATTTTATGTATGTTATTTTTCAGTCCAATCCTTCTATCTCTTTCAGCCATAACGTTGCCATTGCATCGCTTGGCATACGCCAGTCGCCACGGGGGGAAAGGCTGACGGAACCTACTTTTGGGCCGTCCGGCAGGCAACTACGTTTGAACTGCTGCTGGAAGAAACGGCGGAAGAAGGTGTGGAGCCATTTCCGGATGGTCTCTTTTTCGTAGCTGCCACCAAAAGCCTGTTGTGCCAGGAAATAAATCTTGGCGGGGGAAGAACCGAAACGGAGGAAATGGTAGAGGAAGAAGTCGTGTAGTTCGTAAGGGCCTACGAGGTCTTCCGTTTTTTGTTTGATGTTTCCGTTTTCGTCGGCGGGTATCAGTTCGGGACTGATTGGAGTGTCGACGATATCCAGCAATGTAGCACGTGAGGCTTCGTCCACCCGGTTGTGGGCAACCCATTCTACCAGGTATCTGACAAGCGTCTTGGGGATACTGCCGTTTACACCGTACATCGACATGTGATCGCCGTTGTAGGTAGCCCAGCCAAGGGCCAGTTCGGAAAGGTCGCCGGTACCGATCACCAGACCGTTTTCCTGGTTGGCTACGTCCATCAGGATTTGGGTGCGTTCGCGGGCCTGGCTGTTTTCGTAGGTCACGTCATGAACCGATGGGTTGTGACTGATATCTTTGAAATGCTGGAGGCAGGCATCCTTGATGGAGATTTCCTTTAGTGTGACACCCAGTGAACGGATAAGGTCGCAGGCGTTGGTGTAGGTGCGGTCTGTCGTTCCGAAGCCGGGCATGGTGATGCCGAGTATCTGGTTACGGGGGATATTCAGGGCGTCGAATGTCATGACGGTTACCAGCAATGCCAGTGTGGAATCGAGTCCGCCGGAGATACCGACTACCGCTGTCCGGGAATGGGTATGGACGATACGTTTAGCCAGTCCGGCTACCTGTATCTGGAAAATCTCTTCGCAACGTTCCTTCAGTGCGTCGCCGGAAGGAGTGAACGGATGCGGGTCAACGGAGCGGGTCAATATCGGCTGGCCGGAGTTTTCAGACAGGACGAACGGGATTGTTATTGTTTCATCTGCCAGCAGGGTGGAGGTGCCGTGCATGAAGCTAGTATTTACCTGGCGGTCGTTTTGCAGGTTCTCGATGTCGATTTCACTGATGACGAGTTGTTCCTGCATGGTGAAGCGCGGGGATTCTTCCAATAGGGTGCCGTTTTCAGCGATGATTCCGTTGCCGGCAAAGACAAGGTCGGTGCTGGATTCTCCGAAACCGGCGGAGGCATAGACATATCCTGCCATACAGCGGGCGGACTGCTGGCATATCAGCGAACGGAGGTAATGGTGTTTTCCGATCAGTTCGTTGCTGGCGGATATATTGACAAGGATATTGGCTCCTTCCATCGCCAGTAAGGAACTGGGGGGGACGGGAACCCACAGGTCTTCGCATATTTCGATGCCGACTTTTACCTGTCCGGCAGTGAAGAGCAAGTGGCTGCCCAACGGATATGTTCTGTCTCCGATTGAGACGGTCTTGTCCCGTAATTCGGTGGCGGAAGTGAACCAGCGTTGTTCCTGGAACTCCTTGTAGTTCGGTATGTATGTTTTGGGGACTACGCCTAATATCTTTCCGGCCTGGAAAGCTATGGCTGCGTTTATCAGCCTGTTTTCCGTCACTAACGGGGCGCCTGCGATTGTGAGGATATTCAGGTCGACGGTGTCGCTGACCAGTTTCAATAAGGCTTGTTCCGCATTTTTCAGCAAAGTCTGCTGGGCGAACAGGTCCAGGCAGGTATAAGCCGTTACCGACATTTCAGGGAAGGCAATGATTTGTACGCCTTTGTCAGAAGCCTGGCGCATCAGGCCTTCCATCTGTTGAATATTATAAAAACAGTCTGCCACTTGTACGTGTGGGACGGCTGCTGCTACTTTTACGAATCCGTAGTTCATATGAGTTTATTTTTATCGTATAGCGTGTTTGAGTTTATCGGGGTCTTGCCGGCAATCCTTTCTCCAATTTGTTCATGAACCGGAGGGCAGTTCTTTTTCCAAATTGTTTCAGACAATAGGTGATGGCTAAATCTGCTTGTCTTTGTGCACGTGGTGCCCAGATTACTTCAATTTCTTTCTCCATTCTTCAAAGAATTGATGCATTTCGGGTTCCTTGATACCTTTACCTTCGCTTAATTCTTGTTCTGCCAAGTCGATTTCTTTGTTGGCTTCCTCAATGCTAAACGCAATAGGAGACAAAACGGCTGCTTTTTTATTCAGTATTCGCTTTGTGCTTTTTTCCAGTTTATCCATCATTTCCAAACTGTCTATCTTATCCAAATAATTACGGATGAAGTTCTTTTTCCATTGCTGTAATTCCATTGCCGTCATAACGTAAACTCCTTTCTTATATAATGATGGTCCAAAGGTATATAATTCTCCGGGAATATAAAAGAAGGGAAGCCATACTTCACAGCATGCTCCCCTTGCAAACACAAAACAATCAACAAAAAACTACTGTCTGAGTGAGATGATAAGATAAGCCGGGATGCTTTGGAGGGACACCCCGGCTCAAGGAATGTGTGGTCTTATCGGATAAACAATAATTCGCGATACTTCGGCAACGTCCACATTTGGTCGTCTACTACCAGTTCCAGTTTGTCGATGTGGTAGCGGATTTCTTCCAGCATCGGGACAATGGTGTCGTGGTAGGCGATTGCCTTTTCGCGTTCGCTTTCAATTTTGTTGGCGACCTTGCGGGCTTCGACCATTTCGTCTACCTTTTCCTTGATGAAGTTGGTGCGGCAGGCGATGTCTTCGATAATCTCCAGGTTACGGGCGGAGAGGACGGAGGCTTTTTCTGCCGGGAAGAGGTCCTTCATCTTATATACATTGTCAATCAGCGAAGACTGGTAGCGGGTGGCGATAGGGATGATATGGTTCATCGTCAGGTCACCCAACACGCGGGCTTCGATTTGGATTTTCTTGGTGTACGTCTCCCATTTTACTTCGTTGCGGGCTTCGAGTTCCTTGTGAGTCATGACGCCGGTCGATTCGAACATCCGGATGCTGCTTTCCTTCAGGTAGTTGTCGAAGATGAGCGGTACGCTGGTTTCGCAATCCAGACCGCGGCGACGGGCTTCTTCTTTCCATTCATCGCTGTAACCGTTGCCGTCGAAGTGGATGGCCTTGCAGGCTTTGATGTCTTTGCGGAGGACTTCCAGGATGGCGGCGAATTTCTCTTTGCCGGTGGCAATCTTTGCGTCTACTTCGGCTTTGAAGAGCTTCAACTGTTCCGCCACGGCAGCATTGAGGGCGAGCATGGCAGACGCGCAGTTGGCTTCGGAACCGACGGCACGGAACTCGAAACGGTTGCCGGTGAAGGCGAAAGGCGAAGTACGGTTGCGGTCAGTATTGTCAATCAGCAACTCGGGGATGCGGGCGATGTCGAGCTTCATGCCCTGTTTGCCGGCCAACATCAGGTCTTCGGGCTCGCTTTTTTCAAGGTGCTCCAATACCTGCGACAGCTGCGTGCCGAGGAAGCTGGAGATGATGGCGGGAGGTGCTTCGTTGGCTCCCAGGCGGTGGGCGTTGGTGGCACTCGAGATGCTGGCTTTCAGCAGTCCGTTATGACGGTAGACGGCCATGAGCACGTTTACTACGAAGGTGATGAAACGGAGGTTGTCTTCCGGTGTCTTGCCCGGACCCATCAGGCCGATGCCGGTGTCGGTGCCCAGCGACCAGTTGTTGTGCTTGCCCGAACCGTTGACGCCTTTGAAGGGCTTTTCGTGCAACAGGACACGGAAACCGTGCTTGCGGCTGATTTTACGCATCAGCGCCATGACCAACAGGTTGTGGTCGTTGGCGAGGTTGCATTCCTCGAAGATAGGGGCCAGTTCGAACTGGTTCGGAGCCACTTCGTTATGACGGGTTTTCAATGGGATACCCAGTTTGAGGGCCTCCATTTCCAACTCTTTCATAAATTCCATGACGCGGGTGGGGATGGCACCGAAGTAATGGTCTTCGAGCTGCTGGTTTTTGCTGCTCTCATGGCCCATCAGCGTACGTCCGCTGAGCAGCAGGTCGGGGCGGGCGGCGTAGAGTCCTTCGTCTACCAGGAAATATTCCTGCTCCCAACCGAGGGAGGAATATACTTTCTTTACCTCCGGGTTGAAGTAATGGCATACGTCGACGGCTGCCTTGTTTACGGCTTCGAGCGCTTTCAGCAATGGGGCTTTATAGTCGAGGGATTCGCCGGTGTAGGCGATGAAGATGGTCGGGATACACAGGGTGTCACCCACGATAAAAGCAGGAGAGGAAGGGTCCCAGGCGGAGTAACCGCGGGCTTCGAACGTATTACGGATACCGCCGTTCGGGAAGCTGGAGGCATCGGGTTCCTGCTGTATGAGCAGTTTGCCGGAGAACTCTTCGACCATGCCGCCTTTGCCGTCGTGTTCGACGAAAGCGTCATGTTTTTCGGCTGTCCCTTCGGTGAGGGGGTGGAACCAGTGGGTATAATGTGTTGCACCCATTTCGATGGCCCATTTCTTCATACCGGCGGCTACGGCGTCGGCAGTCTCGCGGTCGAGGGGGGCACCGTTGTCGATGGAGTCGACCAGTCTGGCATAGGCTTTTTCCGGAAGATACTTGAACATCTTCTCGCGGTTGAATACGTTCTTTCCGAAATATTCCGACGGACGTTCTGCCGGGGCGGCTACTTCGGCGGCTCTTTTCTTGAAGGCCGATTCTACTACTCTGAATCTTAACTTTGACATAATACCTGATTTTTATAGTAAGTGTTTGTTTTTATTTATTCTGATGGTAACTATTCCCCTCTCGAGAGGGGAAACAGTTACTCTTTGTTTATCATAACAAGATGATATTGTTTTGCTTACAGATGTCAGTCTGTTCTTCCGGCCATATCGAAGCCTGTACCTCTCCGATATGTGCTTTGCGGAGGAAGAACATGCAGAGGCGGCTCTGGCCGATGCCGCCGCCGATGGATTGCGGGAGGCGGCCGTCGAGCAACATCTTATGGAACTCCAGGGCAGCACGTTCGGGGCATCCGCGTTCTTGCAGCTGCCGGCGCAGGGCTTCCTTGTCGACACGGATACCCATGGATGACAGTTCGAAGGCACATTGCAAGACGTCGTTCCAAAGGATGATGTCACCGTTCAGGCCGTTGAAGCCATCGGAGTTGACCGTGCTCCAGTCGTCATAGTCAGGGGCACGTCCGTCGTGTTTCTCCCCGTTTGTCAGTTCGCCGCCGATGCCGATAACGAAGATGGCACCGAATTTGGCGGCTGCTTTGTTTTCGCGTTCACGGGGAGGAATGCCCGGGTACATCTTTTGTAATTCTTCCGCATGGATGAAGGTGATGTTGTCCGGCAGGGAAGGAGTGATGTGAGGATACTGGTTGTAGACCATCTCCTCGATTTCTTTCAGTAGCGTGTAAATGCAGCGTACGGTACGTTTCAGGTAATCCAGGTTGCGGTCTTCCGGGCGGATGGTTTTTTCCCAGTCCCACTGGTCAACATACAGCGAGTGAAGATTGTCGAGGTCTTCGTCGCCGCGGATGGCATTCATGTCGGTATAAAGTCCGTAGCCGGCAGGGATACGATAGGCCGCCAGTTTCATCCGTTTCCATTTGGCGAGCGAGTGGACGACTTCTGCCTGCCGTTCGCCCATGCAGTGGATGGGGAAGCTGACGGCACGTTCCACCCCGTTCAGGTCATCGTTGATGCCGGTTCCCGAGAGAACGAATAAAGGGGCGGTTACGCGGCGCAGGTTCAACGCTTTCGACAGTTTTTCCTGGAAGCTGGTTTTTAACATCTGAATCGCTTGCTCGGTTGTTTCCGGTGTAAGCGTCTGTTTGTAATCTTTTGGAATAATCAGTGACATGTGTATATAGTTTAAAATGTTGATTGTCATTGTCGGTATGGGAGGAGAGGGATTGCCTCCCTTCCCGTATCCTATGGTACCGCACCCGGATGCGGTTATCTGCCTCATCCCGATGATGTGAACCGCCTTATCCTGATGATGTGAACTGCCTCATCCAGGTGTGGTAGATAGCCTCATCCGGATGAGGTACTATCGTACCCGAGGGGAGGGACTTGCCCTGTCCGAGTAGTGCGATTCACACCATCCCTCTTCTTCCACATCTTCGAATTTGGTTTTGCGAATAATAGCTTCAATCTTTTTCATAACCTTACTTTTTTGATAGTTGATAAAAAGGAGGTATAGAGCTGCCTGCCATAGTCAGGTGTGGTCAAGCGGTATAACATTCTATAAAATCGAAAAGCAGCGGCCGACTTCTCTATACAGTCCTTTTTATGAGATAACCTAAATCAAATACTTAAATAATCTTTGTTCTTCATTGCGTAGCTGCTTCTGCCAGGTGCCCTCATAGCACGCAGATGACACAGACGGGCGCAGATGAACGCAGATTTTTTTTGTTTACTACTAATAGAGGCCTTTGCCGGTAACGTTGCAGAATGCGCTTTTCCTGCTTCGTTCTTATTTGCCCGGAGAAACGTTTGCTCCTTAATTGTCAGTTGCTAATTGCAAATCCTTAATTTTCAATTTTCAATTCTTCAGAGCCACTTCTTCAGCCTGGCCATAGCTTCCAAAGTGTCGTCCCTGTCGCCAAAGGCGGTGAGTCTTAGATAACCTTCGCCACTCGGACCGAAACCTACGCCCGGTGTCCCGACGATGTTGACTTCGTACAATAGTTTATCAAAGAACTTCCAGGAGGTGAGACCTTTCGGGGCTTTCACCCAGAGGTAAGGGGCGTTTTCGCCGCCATACACCTTCAAGCCGCAACCCTGGAGGGCTTCTCTCATAATCCGTGCGTTGGTCATATAGTAATGAATCGTTGCTTTTACCTGTTCTTTGCCTTCCGGAGAGTAAACCGCTTCGGCACCCCGCTGGGTGATGTAGCTGGTTCCGTTGAATTTGGTCGTCTGCCGGCGGTTCCATAGTTTGTTCAACTGTACCCGTTCGCCTCCCAGCGTGAAGCCGTTCAGTTCTTTCGGGACAACCGTGTATCCGCAGCGTACTCCGGTGAAACCCGCTGTCTTCGAGAAACTGCGGAATTCGATGGCTACTTTCTTCGCCCCTTTGATTTCGTAGATCGAGTGGGGGATGTTCGGGTCCTGGATGTAGGCTTCGTAAGCCGAGTCGTACATAATCAGGACGTCGTTTGCCAATGCATAGTTTACCCATTTCTTCAACTCGTCTTTCGTCAGGGTTGTTCCCGTCGGATTGTTCGGGTAACAGAGGTAGAGTATGTCCACCCTGCGGGCCGGCAGTTCGGGCGTGAAGTTGTTTGCTTCCGTGCAGGGGATGTAAACAACATCGCTCCATTTGCCGTCTTCCAATACTCCGGTGCGTCCGCTCATGACGTTGGAGTCTATGTAAACGGGGTAGACCGGGTCGAGTACCCCGATACTGTTGTCGTGGCGGAGAATATCGCCGATATTTCCGCAATCGCTTTTGGCACCGTCGCTGACGAAGACCTCTCCCGGCTCCAGGAATACGCCGCGGCTGGCATAATCATTCTTGATGATTGCGTCGATCAGGAAGCTGTATCCCTGTTCGGGGCCGTAACCGTGGAAATTCTCTGTAGAAGCCAAATCATCCACTGCCTTATGCATGGCTTCGATGACGGCAGGTGCCAGGGGCTGTGTTACATCACCGATTCCCATGCGGATTATTTTGTCTTTAGGGTGTGTCACTTTGAAACTGTTTACCTTTTTCGCGATGTCGGAAAACAGGTAACTGCTTTGCAGTTTCAGGAAATGTTCATTAATCAGTGCCATATTCGTTCAATTGTTTTATGTTGTTGTCTTGTCGGGGTTGTCGGCCCTTTGTTTTGCTTTTTGTGTTACTTCTCTATTATTCCTTCAAATACGGTGACTGCTCCTCCGGTCATATAGACCTTTCCTGAGTTTTCGTCCCAGAGGATGGTGAGTGGGCCGCCGTCCATGAATACTTTTGTTTTTCGTTTCGTCTTACCGCATACGACACCGGCTACAACTGTAGCACAAGATCCTGTTCCGCAAGCTTGGGTGATGCCCGAGCCCCGTTCCCATACCCGCATCCGGACTTCATCGTCTTTTAAAACCTCTACAAACTCAACATTGGTCCGGTCGGGGAAGAAGGCGTGTGTTTCCAGCTTAGGTCCGATAGCCGGTAAGTCGATATCGTTTATATCATTAACAAAAATAACCAGGTGAGGGTTGCCCATCGACACGACGGTTCCGATGTAAACCTGTCCGCCGACTTCCAGTTCGAGGGCCGATTCGCCGATTTCGGGTGTTCCCATATCGACTGTTACTTCACTGACGGTATCATCATCCGAAACGGTCAGCTGAAGTTCTTTAATGCCGGATAATGTTTCGAGGGTGACTGTCTTTTTATCGGTCAGTCCTGCATCATATACATATTTGCCGATGCAGCGGGAAGCGTTTCCGCACATCATGGCCTCGGAACCGTCTGCATTGAATATCCGCATGCTGAAATCGGCTTTTTCAGATGAACCTATCAGGACTAATCCATCCGACCCGATGCCTGTATGGAGAGCGCTCCACCTGACAGCTTGCTTTTCCGGGTTTTCCAGGGGATAAGCCATCGTGTTTACGTATATATAGTCGTTACCGGCTCCGTGCATCTTTGTGAATCTAACTGGATTTGTCATTTTATTTGTTTTACTCCTATTCTTGTTTCCTTTTGTTTTATTACGATACAAATATACGACGTTTTGATATATTATAATCATTAAACGTATCCAAATGTCCTTTAAATCTCTATTGTGTGATAATTTGATTCAATAAAGCGATTTTACGTAACAATTCGTAACTGTATAACAAATAATCTGTGGGTATTGTAAGTTGTCGTAAGTGAAAAGTTGTTGAAATATCGTTAAAGCTACTCTTGTTGGTAGGGTTTGGTTGTGTCTTTATGTTCATAGAAGGGCATAAAAAGGACGGCATTCCGTACGAATTGTCAGTAATTCGAGGGGAATGCCGTCTTTTTGTAAAATGATACGCAGATGTGGTCTGTTATTTACTATTACAGTCCAGCCTGCGGATCGAATGTACCATTTTCCCAACCTTTTGTTTGTTCCAGGTTAGGGTTGTTGCTCATTTCGCCTCGTTTCATTGGTAGGAAATACATTTGTTCGTTTGTGATCATGGGGGTGTTGTCGCGGTCGAACAGATGGGTGGAATAACTTCCATCTCCTTTTTTGGTCATCACTAATGCATGACGTTTTTCCTGACCTGTCATTAATTTGTCGTAGATCATCCAACGACGCATATCCCATAAGCGTTTTTGTTCGAACAACAATTCTATGAAACGTTCTTCATGTACAGCTTCACGCATTTCTTCTTGACTCATCTTCGGATTCAAACCGTAAAGCATTCCTTTCATGTCCGGATTAGAACTGGTTTCTTTGATACCGGCACGTTTACGGATTTGTTTTAGCATATCGAATGCTTCATCCAGTTTACCAACCTCTACCGCTGCTTCTGCATAGTTCAACATAACTTCGCCTAAGCGGATGTCAATGTAGTCGGTTCCTGATTTCTGACATTCATCAATTGACAAACTCTGATTGATACCTTTTTTGGAATAATATCCAGTTCGAGTACCCATGTTTTTCCCATACGCATAGTCATTTTGAGCATCTTCATTCAATTCCATTTTTTCATTGAAATAGGTACTACCTTGGTAAACTATTGTTGCATAGAAACGATTGTCACGGTTTTCCCACAACTTAAAGATATCTCCGCTACCTTCTTTTTCCCAATCGGCATAGGTGTAGGTTCCACCATCGATAGTCGGGAAGCGGTCGATAACCTCTTGTGTCGGATGGCAGCCACCGGAAGCATTTTGTGAGAATTTGATCGGACGAACTGCCGCATCGCGCTTATGCGTACGGGTCGGGTTTTCATAGCGGATGGCAAAGATTACTTCTTTGTTCATTTCTTCCAAGAATAATTCACCGTAGTCTTCGTATAAGGCATGTCCTTGACCGATCAAGTATTCAAGTGTTGCCTTGTTGTGGTCATATGCCGTTTGCCACTGTTCGAGTTTGTTGTTAGGATTGAATTGCGGACTGGCACGAAACAACAATACTCGTCCTAAGAAAGCTTTAACTCCTCCTTTGGTAATACGTCCCAATTCACTGGCATCGTATGTATCGGGTAGTTTTTCAGCACAAGCGTTTAATTCATTAATGATGAACTCGAAGCACTCTTCGGTTGAATTACGTTTAACAAAAAGGTCGTCTGTTATCTCTTGAGGTACTGTTATCAAAGGCACGCCGCCATAACGTTTTACCATTTCAAAGTAGAGGTAAGCCCGGATGAAACGAGCTTCATGGATCAAACGATCTGCCAGCTCACGGTCAATAGTACATACCTCCGGGTTTGAAGCATTTTGTATGAAAATGTTACAATTGCGTATGTTTGCATACGGCCAGTACCAGATAGGACTATCCGGGGTAATGGTACCATTTGTCCAAGAACCACCACCTGTGGCTTCGTCTGAGGCATCAGCAACAGACGTATCCCATGCTGGAATAGATGTATATAATGCATTCAAGAAAGAGGTTGTTAATGTTTTATCAACCCAAACTTGCTCTTCTGAGATAGAACTCAAATCTTCTTTATCCAGTATGCTGGAACATGAAGATGATAAAGCCAAAATGGCTGCACATGTAATAAATATTTTTTTCATATCGAATTACTCAAATAATTAGAAACTAACATTAATACCGAAGTTGAAACTCTTTGTCAACGGATATTGGTAAGCACCACGGTCGCCGCTATTTTCCGGATCGTAAATGCCGATGTGGTCTAACACGAACAAGTTAGTCCCTGACACATAAAGACGGCAACGGTCTACACCGATCGAACTCATCCATTGCTTAGGCAATGTATAACCGATTTCGATATTTTTACAACGGAAATAATTACCATTCATCAGCCAGAATGTAGAAGCTTGACTATTGGCTCCTACAGATCCTGTACCTCCTACACGCGGATATTTTCCATTGATATTATCGGGAGAATAAGCATCCGACCAGATATTCAAAACTGTTTGTTCTGTCCACGTATCGCCGCGGTTAGGGAACATGATTGAACGATGGCCGACTCCTTGGAAGAATGCTGTGAAATCAAGTCCTTTCCATTCACCACCTAAACTGATACCGTAGATGATTTCAGGATCTTTACTATATAATGAAAGGACTGCTTTGTCATTACCATCGACTATTCCATCGGGACCACCAACACCGCCTGCACCATGCATATCTTGCAAGATGATATCTCCTTTTGACCAATTGAAACCTCCATTATATTTAGGCAAACCGACAAGGTCTTCGTCGGTACGGGCAATGCCATCGGCGATATAGCCAGTGATAAAGTTAATTGGACGACCTGTTTTCAATTCCCATTCGTAAGCATTAGCTGATTCATCAATTTTCGTGTAATGGTTGCGGGCGAAAGAAAAGTTGGTTGACACATAGTAGTTGAAATTTCCAATCTTGTTGTCGTGACGTACTAAAAACTCGCAACCTTGGTTGACCATTTCAGCATAGTTTTCTTTCGGAAGGCTGGCACCGAACGTTTCCGGTATCGTACGTGTACGAGCCATCAGGATATCTTTGGTCTTTTTATGGAAGTAATCGAATTCCAAGCTCAATAATCCGTTCCATAATCCGAGGTCGAAACCGACATCGGCCGTTGTGGTTGTTTCCCACGTAATGCCTCTACTAGGATAAACCCCTGGTAGAATACCGGTTGCCCCACTTCCAAAAACAACGTTGCTACCGGTGTTGAATTTGCTCAAATATTGGTAATAAGCAACATCGCTTCCTCCATCATTACCTAAGGTACCATAGGATGCACGAAGTTTCAAATTGTTGATGAAGCTTAGTTTTTCATTCGATTTGAAGAAGTTTTCTTCTGTTACACGCCATCCGGCAGAAACCGACGGGAAGAATCCCCAACGTTTTCCCGGAATCCATTTTACGGAAGAGTCGTAACGGAAGTTGGCTTCTAACAAATATCTGTTGTCAAAGCCGTAATTGACACGCCCTACATAACCGATACGCCCGATTTCAGATTCGTTACCGCTGGCATCTTTCCATTGGCTATCAGCACTACCTGCAAACAATTGTTCCAAAGATGGTGAAAGCAATTCTTTGCGTTGAGCCCAAAAATTATCTCCCCATTGTTCGAATTGTTCATATAAGAACATGGCTCCAATGTCGTGTTTCCCGAATGTATGGTTATAGTTCAATTGCAGGTTCAATGTGTACGAACTGGTTTCGTTGAAATCTTTTCGAACAAAGTTTCCGTTTTCTGTTCTTGTACGTGTTCCGGTAACGGACGCATCATCACGGATGATGTGGTTATGCTCACCGGATGTTTCGTGCATATATAACGTATAGGCTTTACCGACGGTTTTGTAATTCTCATAATACCGGCGGTAGTTGAACATTGCATTGGCACTCAATCCTTCAACCCAAGGAATATCCCATTTAGCACTTAATTTGGTATTCAGGGTGTTCTTTTTCTTGGATCGGTGTCCGTTTTTAATGGCTTCCAAAACGTTCCAGTTGTAGATGGTTGCATTCGGTTTTCCGTTTACATAAGCCGGTTCGGTAGACGGGAAGTTTAACAAAGCACGATACATATCATTCATCAATTCCTGGTCGGAATCGTAAGGCCAATAGGGAGTCCGCTGATCACCCATGTTTCCGTCGACATCTAAGCCGATCGTAAAATTGTCAGCTACTTTGGCATCTACATTTGAACGGAAACTGTAGCGTTGAAAATCCAAATTATCGAATGTTCCGGTTTGATCGAAATAGCCGATTGACATATAATAATTGATACGTTCACTACCACCATTGACGCTTAGGTTATGTTGCATTGTGAATGGGTTTCTCCAAGCTAAATCTACCCAGTCTGTACTATGCGTTTTGAAGTATTCTTGTTCGTCGGCGGTGTAGTAACGGGTGTCGGTTTCAGGAATACCGTTGTACATGAATTTGTTATTCAGATACACTGTTCTATCGTATGCGCTCAATACTTCCGGTTTACGTGTTGAGCGTTCGGTACCGAATAATCCTGAATAGCTGAATTGTGGTTTTTGATTCTTACCGCGTTTGGTTGAAACAACAATCACACCGTTTGCTGCACGCGAACCGTAAACGGCGGCCGAGGCTGCATCTTTCAGTACGGAGATGTTTTCGATTGTATTCGGGTCCAAGGCATCGAAGTCGGCTTTTTCACGGACAACACCGTCGATTACGTAAGTTGGGTTTGTATTGTTGGGTGTATTGGTCCCACGGATGGTGATCGGGGAAGATACACCGGGCATACCGGATTTATTGTAAGAGAAGATACCCGGCATACGTCCGGCCATCGCATTGGAAATATTGGAAACCGGAATAGTTGCAATGTTTTCAGCAGAGATTGTAGCTACCGATCCTGTCAGGTTCATTTTCTTTTGTGTACCGTAGCCGATAACAACCACTTCGTCCAATTTTTGTGTATCCTCTTTCATGGAGATTGTAAAATCGGTTTGTCCCTCCACTTTTACATTTTGAGTCAGGTAACCGATAAAAGATACTTGTAATGTCGCATTTTCCGGAACCTCCAAAGTGAAACGACCATCCATGTCGGTGATTGTACCGATAGTAGTACCGTTTACAGAAACGTTTGCTCCGGTAATAGGGCCTAACTGATCATTGACAATACCTTTGATGGTTTTTGTTTTTTGCTGAGTAGCATTTGCATCCATTCCTTTCGGGCGCAGGATGATTTGCTTGTCATTTACACTATACTCAATGTTTGCAGCTTTGCAAATTTCATTTAAGATAGTTTCAATAGACTTGTCTTTGACTTTGATGTTTACTTTGCGGTCAACATTAACGAGCTTGCTGTTGTACATGAAGTAAAATTCGGAACTTTCTTCAATTTCCTGTAAAACTTGTTCAACAGAAGCATTCCTCATGTCTAAAGAAATTCGGGCAGATTGTGAGTACAAGGTGCCTGCACTTGCCGTACTTAAAAAGCAGGTTAAACAGAATGCAGCGAGTTTCATACGCATTGGAATTTTTGGTAATAAGTCAAAATTAGACTTAAAACCTTCTAGGTTTGATAAATTCTTCATAATTTCACATTATCAAATTTAATTAGGTTTGAAAATAACTTAATTGGGGATTACCATTCGTCAGGTGAGATTTTCGGATTGGTAATTTGTTTGATTGAAGCAGGAAAATGTAACCAGCGTTTTCCTGCTTTTTCTTTAAGTGTCTGTTCTCATATAATACTTCTTTTAAGTTAACATTTATAACATTTGTTTTTATTTTTATATTAGACGTGACGTGTGGGCAAACACCCTATGTTAAAATCCACTTTTTTTCTTTTTTCTTTGATGGTGTGTGTTACTTTATCGTTTTTATGATAACAGTGCGTCGTGAATAAGTGAAATCATCTGTTTGTTTAGGTTCTATCACTGTACATTTTATAGGCGCTGTTTTTTCCAGTAGGAGTAAAACTTCACTTAGTGTCTCTGTGGTAAAAGTAGCAGAATAGTTATAGTCATACAATTCTTCACCTTCCAGCTTAATATCGACATTGAAATGGCGGGCGAGTCGTTGTACGATTTCATTCATGTTAGCTCGTCTGAATATCATTTTTCCGTCTTTCCATGAAGTTTCGACAGCCAGATTAACTTTGTCAACTTCCATTCTACTGGTATTTTTATAATATACGACCTGTTCTCCCGGACGTAAAGTCCTGGAAACCGGCTGGCCTATTTCTGTGACTTCAATATGCCCTTTTGCTAAAGTTGCCTCTATTTTATCTTCATCTTCATATGCCTTAACATTGAACTCCGTACCGTAGGCACTGACTTGCAATCCATTGGGCGTTAATACATCGAAGCGGTTCGATTTATCAGAAGTTACTTTAAAATATGCTTCTCCCGTCAGTTGTATGTTTCTTTTGTTGTCGGTAAAACGTTTGGGGTAGGAGATGGAGGAACCGGAGTTTAACCATACCTCGGATCCGTCGGGAAGGGTGATTTTGGAAATCAAACCATAGGCCGTTGTCAATTCCACTTGTTCTACCGGCAGGTTGTTCCAATCCTTCAGCGTATTGAACAGGGAATAGGTCGCGATCAGAACAGGGATCAGCAGTACTGCTGCTGAAGTCCGGATAAAACTCAGGATTTTCTTTTTGTACTTATCAATAGCGATTTGTCTTGAGACTTTTTCCCAGTTCTGCCGGGTGTTTATTTGCTTATGCAGTTTAAGTTCTGCCGTAGTTTCCCAGATAAAACGAATATCATCTACTTCCTTTTTGAAGTCGGGGGAGGATTGTAGCTGTTGCTCGAAAGCGTTCTTTTCTTCTTTAGATAAACGTCCTTCAAGATATGCTATAATATGTTCTGTATGAATATCCACTTTCGTTCTTTTATAAATTAGACGTATGGCATAAAAGATACCCTATGTTAAAGAATGTTTTTATATTACCAGAGTAACAGGATTATAAGTGGGAGGTAATCTTTCAATTCAACACGCAGATGTTTTAACGCTTTTGTCATATAGGCCTCTACTGTCTTGACTGAAATATTATGTTCGGCTGCGATCTCAGTGTATGTCATACCTTCGAATCTGTTTTTTTCAAAAACAATCCGTATGTTGTCAGGAAGTTTGGCAAGTGCTGCCGAAAGCATCTGTTCGAGTTCAATCGTTGAGTAGATATCTCCGGAGGTATACCATGAAGTATTATTCTCGATCTCTTTTTGCTGCCAGTTTTGTTCTGTTTCCTGTTTACGTAGGAAATCTATGCAGGTGTTTTTTACACTTGTGATAAGAAAGTTACGGCTAGATGTATTGATTTCTATATTCTTTCTGTTTTTCCATATTTTGAAAAAAGTTTCCTGTACAATGTCTTCACAAGTCTCCCATCTGTCAATATATCTATGGGCAAAAACACATAAAGGAGAGAAAAATTGGAAAAAAAGAGTACGAAATGCTATCTCGTCATCTTTTATAGCAATTCTCCAAAATAAACTATCAATGGAACTTATCTCCTTCTCCTTTTCCTTCATTTTATCTATCGCAATGGGGGAATATGATTTTTAGCTAGTGCGTAGTTCTTGAAGAACTATTGCATCCACATGATGCAAATATAAGGTATTTTTATTACAAGTAGTTAAAAACCTGACATTAATCAAAAGGATTCTTATATTATAAAAGTTATACATATAGTAATATCCAGGATAAACTTATTGAGTGGTTTTTGTTTTATGGTTTGAAAAACAAAATGTTATGTGATGTGGCTTTAACCCGAGTTCTTCAAGAACTCAAATAAAACGACCGCTTTTAATTCTTCTATTAAAATGGTTTTTAACGATTATAAGTAATGTAAAGATGCAATTCTGTTATCGTCATTATCCGAATAACGGAATTGCATCTCTGTAAACCTGTCAGTTTCGGTGAGATCCGAAAAGTTCTCAGATTTATTTATTAGCCTGTTTCATAACAGGAAGCCATTTGGCATATAATTCTTTTACGATTTCAATCTCGTCTCCCTGCGGAGTATCCGGATAAACGTCTTTGTTAAACGCCCAATCATATTCCCAATTGGTTAAGCGGGTATAGAAATCGCTGGCATCCAGTGCGGGGCGGCCCGCCAGCGATTTGCGGATGTATTGTTCGTCGTAGCGCCATTCTCCTTTGGGCTGGGCTTTCAGGTAGCTGATGAATTTCTCCCAACGTGGCTTATAATACCCTTTCATTAAGCTGGCCCATTGACGGTTGGAATATTCAAACAGGTGGGCGGAAGAATGATTTGGGCCCCATACTGTAACTAATGTACGGGCATTCCATTCATATAAATCTTTTTCTTCCTCAGTCGTTCCCCATTGGCGTGCTTCTTTAATCCATTTGCCAAGCAGGAAAGTAGAGCGGGTACCCAACAGGCGGTCGAAGTCATCGATCAATGCCAGGAACTGTTCTCCGGCTTGTTGTAACTTTTCGTTATCTTCGGCCAAATAGGCTTCTGTTATCTGTTTTTGTAGAGGCAAAGACAGGTCGGAAAGACACTGGCGCATCACATCCACCAGGTCATAACGGTAGGTGTCACTTTTTTTCAGATCGTTGGAAGCCTGAAGAAAATGATCGACCGCATCCCATAAACGAACGGTAGAATAAGGGCGACTCAAATCTCCATTAGCGGCGACTTTCTGGATGGTTAAAGCCGGACGGGCACACATGACACTTTCTGTGCTGGGTAATCTACCGGCTTTACTTCCATAGACTGTTTCCAGTAAGACTTTCCAACCTTGTTCTGCACCGGCCGGTAGTTTTCCGTAGCGGGCACGTGCATAATCGGTAATCCATTTTTGCAGGTCGGGTGCATCCTGCATCCAGGTTATTTCTGTAGACAGTTCGTAAACGACCGGATTATGTTCGATTGCTTCCGGGAAGAGGCCGATGCCTTGTATATTGCCTCCTTTGGGACTTTGCTTCAGTTCGTGTGCATTTTTGGCGTATAAGGCCAGATTGCCACCCATGTAAACACGTCCGCCATAGTTATGCAGTACGCCGGCCACATACGGATAGTTCCAGAAGCTATTGAATTTTTCTACATTCCAGCCTCCTAAATCCAGTAATAACAAACGGTCCTGAGGGAATGTGCGTGCAATAGCTTCACGTAACGACCAGGTTTGCATGGCAATAATTGCTTCAGGATCGAAACCGGATGCGACTTCCCATATCACTTTCCCAACAGCTTCGAGATATGACTTTTCGTTGCTGGGAGCTGCTCCTTCATGGAAGGGATCGGCTGCATATATATGATTGGTTCCGTATAATTTCTGTTGTTCTTCCAGAAAGGCTTGTCCCATTTCTTTGAATAAAGGGTCGAGGGGATCTAACTGAACGGTTGCTGTGAATGCGTTGCACCAACGGTTTTTGTCTTTGATGCGGGCGTCCGGATATTTTTCTTTCAATTTGATGGGAACAAAACCTGTAAAACTTTGCAGGATCGGTGTCATTCCCAGTTCACGCTGACGTTCCAATATCTGTTGTCCGAGTGCCTGGTGAGAATCGATCCATGATTGAGGTAACGGGCCTCCGTATGTTTCGATGTTTGTCATCCATTGCCATGCCTGGAAAGCCGGACCGACTAAGAAGGTACGGATTTCATCGTCATTCATTTTAAAACGGCGTAAGGTGTTTTGCCAAACTGCTTCCTGTCCGATCACTGCCAAAGGCATATTGATACCGTGCATGGCCATCCAGTCTATTTCACGTTGCCAACGTTCCCAGTTCCACCAGGCCATTGTGTAACTGATCGTACAGTAATTCAGATAAACGCGGTGGTCGAAAGCTGTGGGGCGGATTATTTTTTCCGGCACTTCAGGCAATCGCGACGGAAGATTCAGGTTATCTCCGTTCCAGGATATATGCGCGTTACAGTAGTATTTCAGATAATGGTATAAAGCAGAGGCCACAGAAACTCCATTGTTACCGCGTAATATGATCTTATTGCCTTTCGATTCAATTTCAAAACAATCTTTTCCATCCTTCGGCTGAAACATTTCCACTTTGAACGAGGATGCTTTTTCAGGAATAACTCTTTTGATAAGTGCTTCTGAAGCCTTACGTGCATCGTCTTTGGCCCATATACTACCTATGGATAGTAACAGACAACATACAATCAATCTTAATTTCATTTGGTAAGAATATTAATTTAGAATTTATAATGTTTTTCATGTGTAATTACTAAGCAAAGTATCTGAATGTCGAATAATTGACGTATAAAAGCACCGGATACCCTATGAAAATTTGAAAAAACTACATTATCATTTATCTTTACAGCCTGAACAGGAATTAATAGATAAGAATTTATGAATCACGAAAGTGCTAATTTTCAGTTTGAAAAAGAAATAGGATGGCAGGATCTCGGTGGAGGTGTGCAGCGTCAGATCATGGGATATAATGGTGATCTGATGATGGTGAAAGTGAAATTTGAAGCGGGAGCGGTCGGTGCGCCTCATACGCATCCCCATACGCAGGTTACCTATGTGGCAAGTGGCGTTTTTAAGTTTACGACGGATGGGGAAACCAAGGTTATCCGGACTGGGGATGGCGTTTATATGAAACCGGGAGTTTTGCATGGTTGCGAGTGTGTGGAAGCCGGTGTTCTGATTGACACGTTCAATCCGGTTCGGGAAGATTTTTTGTAACTGTCAGAAGGAATTTTTTGATGGCAAACTATCTGTTTATAATTTCCTAAGCAGGAAACTCTAGTTTCTTGCTTAGGAAACGCGAGTTCCCCGCCTAGGAAATTGTAGTTTCCTGCGGAGGGAACTGGAGTTTTCTGAATACGAAACTACGAGGAGACTGTAATCGATTGAGAAATAATACCGTATCTATTTTTTGCCCAATACGGTTTTCTCCATTAATAAGCAGCTTCGTGTACCCCTTTGATGGAACGTCCGCTCGGTTCGTTCATATTTCTGAAGGCGGCATCCCAGGCCAGTGCTTCGGCTGTCGAGCAGGCAACGCTCGGGACGGATGGTACGCTGCGTGCGGCACTCTCACTCGGGAAGTGTTCTTCGAAGATCGTACGGTAATAATATTCTTCTTTGTTTTGCGGCGTATTGATCGGGAAACGGTCGGCGGCTTGTTTCATCTCTTCGTCGGTGATCAGTTCGGAAGTGATCTTTTTCAATGTATCGATCCAGCTGTAGCCAACGCCGTCGGAGAACTGTTCTTTCTGACGCCAGGCGATCTCTTCGGGCAGCATATCGGCAAAGGCTTCGCGGAGGATCTTCTTCTCGACAGTCTTGCCCGGACACATTTTGGCAGCCGGGTTCAGGCGCATGGCAACGTCGAGAAATTCTTTGTCGAGGAAGGGAACACGGCCTTCCACACCCCAGGCACAGAGGCTTTTGTTGGCACGCAAACAATCATATAGATAGAGTTTGCTTATCTTACGCAATGTCTCTTCGTGGAATGCCTTGGCATCCGGCGCTTTGTGGAAATACAGATAGCCACCGAACACTTCGTCGGCTCCTTCGCCACTCAAAACCATTTTGATACCCATGCTTTTGATGACGCGGGAAAGGAGATACATCGGGGTAGAAGCACGTACGGTTGTTACATCGTAGGTTTCGATATAATAGATAACATCGCGGAGGGCGTCCAGACCTTCCTGGATCGTGTAGTTGATCTCGTGGTGGACGGTTCCGATCGCATCGGCTACCTTGCGGGCGGCGATCAGGTCGGGGGCACCTTTCAAGCCGATGGCGAAAGAGTGAAGTTGCGGCCACCAGGCATCGGCTTTACCTCCGGTCTCGATACGCTTGGCAGCATATTTCTTGGCGATGGCGGAAGTAATGGACGAATCCAGGCCGCCGGAAAGGAGCACGCCATAAGGTACGTCGCTCATCAACTGGCGTTGCACGGCAGCTTCGAGAGCGTCATGGAGTTCTTCTATGCTGGCGGGGTTGTCTTTCACGTTTTCGTAATCCATCCAGTCGCGGATGTACCATTTCGTAAGGTCCGTATCTTTGCTGTAAAAGTAGTGGCCGGGCTTGAACTGGTCGTAGATGGTGGCGAAGCCTTCCAGACCTTTCAGTTCGGAGGAGACGAGAAGATGTCCGTGGTCGTCGTAACCCATATATAAAGGTATGACGCCGATCGGGTCGCGGGCAATGAGATAGGTGTCGTTTTCTTCGTCGTAGAGGGCGAAGGCAAAGATTCCGCTTAACCTTTCCACGCAACCGGTACCGTATTTGCGGTAGAGGGCGAGGATGACTTCGCAGTCAGAGCCGGTCATGAATTCATATTCTCCTTTCAATTCTTCACGAATCTTACGGTGGTTGTAGATTTCACCGTTGACGGTAAGGATCAGTTTACCGTCTCTGCTTTTCAGCGGTTGGCCACCGGAAGCCGGGTCGACGATGGAAAGACGTTCGTGGGCGAGGATGGCGGTTTTACCCTGATAAATCCCGCTCCAGTCCGGGCCGCGGTGACGGATACGTTTACTCATTTCAAGCGCCTGTTGTCGGAGGGCGGAGGCTCCTTCACGAATGTTGAAGATTGCTGTAATGCCACACATAATCCTGTTGTTTTATTTTGTTAGATATTTGTCAATTGCTTTTGCTGCCTTGCGTCCCGAGGCCATTGCCCGTACGACCAGGCTGGCTCCGCTGACGGCATCGCCACAGGCGAAGAGGTTACTGCCGGCGATTTGATTTTGACTGTCGACGGCGATATTCTTACGTCCGTCCACAGCTAGGGAGAGTTCTTTTACAAGACCTTCCTGTTCGGGATGGACGAAACCCATGGCGAGGAAAACCAGGTCGGCTTCGATGATCTCTTTCTTTCCGGTCATTTTCATTTCGGGACGGCCTCCGTTATCCGACGGTATCCATTCTACTTCTTCCACTTCCACCCCTTTCAGTATGTTTTTATCGCCGATAAAGCGGCAGGAGGCCAGGTTCCAACGACGGATGCAGCCTTCTTCGTGACTGCTGCTGGTTTTCAGTACCTGCGGATACATGGGCCAGGGAGTTGCGGGATTGTGTCCGACAGGCGGCTGGGGCATGATCTCGATCTGGGTGACGCTAGCGGCACCATGACGGTTGGCTGTTCCGACGCAGTCGCTGCCCGTATCACCGCCACCGATTATCAGGACTTTCTTGCCTTTGCAATTGATGATGTTTTTAGGGGGGATGGCGATGCCTTCGAGGAGGCGGTTCTGTTGACCCAGCAGTTCAAGGGCGAAATGAACGCCTTTCAGGTTACGGCCTTCGATCGGGAGGTCGCGCGGTATTTCCGAACCGATGGCGATGCAGACGGCATCGAAGTCTTTGACAATATCCCGGGCCGTCACTTCTTTGCCGACCATCGTGTTTACGCGGAATTTGATTCCTTCTTTCTCCATCAGGCGGATACGGCGATCGATGATGTTTTTCCCCAGTTTGAAATTGGGTATGCCGAAACGGAGCAGGCCACCCGGTAATTCATCTTTTTCAAAGACTGTCACTTCGTAACCTTTACGGTTCAGTTGGTTGGCTGCGGTAAGCCCGGCGGGGCCGCTTCCGACTACGGCAACGCGTTTGCCATTGCGCCGGGGGTGTTGTGGTTGGATATAACCTTCGCGGAAGGCGGCTTCGACGATGGCGGCTTCGTTTTCGCGGATGGTGACAGGTTCGTCGCAGCTTAGTTTTAGTACACAGCTTTTTTCGCAAAGGGCGGGACAGACGCGGCCGGTGAATTCCGGAAAGTCGCAGGTCTGTTCCAGTACCTGGTAAGCCTCTTTCCATTGCCCTTTGTAGAGGAAGTCCTGCCATTCGGGTTGTTTGTTGCCGATGGGGCACGCCCAGTGGCAGAAAGGTACGCCACAATCCATGCAACGGGATGCCTGGCGGCGGCGGTCGCTGCTGTTGAGTGTTTGTTCTACTTCGCTGAAATCGTCGATACGATCTTCGACAGGCCGATAACCTGCCTCTTGTCTATGTATGGTGAGGAATGCTCTTGGATTTGCCATTGTTGTTTCGATTTTAAGAGTGAAAAGTGATATTTAATAATCCCGCTGCATCTCTGCGATCTTTTGTTGTAACTTCTTCATCTGTTCTTCCTGCAATACTTTCTTGTATTCGATCGGGACGATCTGGATGAATTCGTCTACCTGTTTGTCCCAGTTATCCAGCATTTTGCCGGCCAGGTGGCTGCCTGTATAATGATAATGTTTGCGGATCAGTTCATGCAGCTCCTTGCGGGTGGCACTGTCTTCGATCAGGGAAAGTTCGACCATTTCCATATTGCAATAGTAATCGAAATCGCCGGCCTTGTTCCATACATAAGCCACACCGCCGCTCATGCCGGCGGCAAAGTTCCGTCCCGTCCGGCCGAGCACGACGACGCGGCCTCCGGTCATATATTCGCAACAGTGGTCTCCGACACCTTCCACAACGGCGATAGCTCCGCTGTTCCGTACACAGAAGCGTTCGCCGACACGGCCATTGATGTAGACTTCCCCGCTGGTTGCCCCATATAATAATGTATTACCGGCGATGGTATTATCTTCGGCAACGAAGGTGGAACGTACCGGAGGCATCAGGCTGATGCGGCCACCGCTAAGGCCTTTTCCCAGATAGTCGTTCGCTTCTCCTTCCAGGCGGAAATGAACGCCGTGGGCGAGGAAGGCACCGAAACTCTGTCCGGCTGAGCCTTTGAACTTGATGTTCAGGGTGTGATCCGGCAGGCCGGTATTCCCGTAACGTTTGGCAATCTCGCCGGAAAGCATGGCTCCGACGCTCCGGTCGGTATTGGCGATGGCATAATCCAACGATACTTCCTGCTGGAACTCGATGGCTCCTTTAGCATGAAGAATGATATCCGTATCTTTCACGTTCTCTATTTGATGCACCTGGTTTGTCGTATGATGAATAGGTGTATGAGCCGCCTGCTCCGGGAGGTGCAACAGATGGGAGAAGTCCAGTAAATCATATTTATGGCACGCAGATGACACAGATTGGGGGGATTTATGCAGATTGTTTAAATTTTGATCTGTGGTCATCTGTTCGATCTGCGTCATCTGTGTGCCATGGGTTCGTTTATCAACAATGAGGTCTGTCCGTCCGATAATATCATCCAGCTTGCTGTAACCCATCTCTGCTAAGTGTTCACGAACTTCTTCAGCCAGGAAGGTGAAGAAGTTCACCAGATATTCATGACGCCCGTGGAAACGTTTGCGCAACTCTTCATCCTGTGTCGCCACACCGACCGGGCAGGTATTCATATGGCATTTGCGCATCATCACACACCCCAGTACGATCAGTGCGGAGGTGGCAAAGCCAAACTCTTCGGCTCCCAACAGGGCCATCAGCACGATGTCGCGTCCGGTTTTCAATTGTCCGTCTGTTTGCAGGCGGACCTGTCCGCGCAGGCTGTTCATGACCAGTGTCTGTTGTGTTTCCGACAATCCCAGTTCAGGCGGCAGTCCGGCGTAACGGATCGAGCTGACCGGCGAAGCACCTGTTCCGCCTTCGGCTCCGGAGATGACGATGCGGTCTGCTTTCGCTTTGGCTACACCTGCCGCGATGGTTCCGACGCCGCTTTCCGAAACCAGCTTGACGCTGATCTCCGCTTTCGGATTGACATTTTTAAGGTCGAAGATCAGTTGTGCCAGATCTTCGATCGAATAGATATCATGGTGGGGAGGAGGGGAGATCAGCGAGATGCCCGGAATGGAATGACGTGTCTTTGCAATGATGTCGTTCACCTTGTACCCCGGCAACTGCCCGCCTTCTCCCGGCTTGGCTCCCTGGGCGACCTTGATTTGTATCTCATCTGCATTTACCAGGTATTCCGTTGTTACGCCGAAACGTCCCGATGCCACCTGTTTGATGGAAGAGCGGAGAGATAAACCATCTTCGCGCGGAGTGAACCGGGCAGGATCTTCGCCACCTTCTCCGGTATTGCTCCGGCCGTGTATCTTGTTCATGGCCATCGCCATCGTTTCATGTGCTTCCTTGCTGATCGAACCGAAGCTCATGGCACCGGTAACGAACCGTTTCATGATTTCTTCCGCCGGTTCCACCTGTTCGATCGGGATGGATTTTTGTTTTTTGAAAGTCAGGAAGTCACGGAGGAAGATGGGAGATTCCTTTTCGTCCACCATTCGCGAATATTCCTTGAATTTCTTGTAACTTCCCAAACGGGTTGCCAGTTGCAGGGTAGAGATGGTTTCCGGGTTCCAGGCATGTTTCTCACCGTCTTTCCGGAAACTGTAAATACCTTTGTGTTCCAACATGCCGTCTACCGGTTGGTCGAATGCCTGGTGGTGCATAGCGATCGAATCGCGTGCAATCTCGTCCAGGCGGATGCCACCGACGTTGCTGGTCGTACCGCCGAAATAAGTGCGTGCCAGTTTCGCATCCAGGCCGACTGCTTCGAACAATTTGGCTCCCCGGTAACTGCGGATAGTACTGATCCCCATTTTGCTCATGACTTTAAACAGTCCTTTACAGATGGATTTTACATAATTCTTACGGGCCGTTTCATAGTTTAATTGTATTTCATGTTTGTCTTCCAGTTCTTTCAGGATGGCAAAGACCATATAAGGATTGATGGCGCTCGCCCCGTATCCCAACAACAATGCGGCATGCATTACTTCACGCATCTCACCCGTTTCAACAACCAGGGCTGTTTGTACCCGTTTCTGTACGGAGATCAGATGGTGATGAACTGCGCTGACGGCGAGGAGGGAAGGGATCGGTGCCAGCTTTTCATCGACATTTTTATCACTCAGGATGATGTAATTCACTCCATCGGTAACGGATTGTTCCGCTTTTTTGCATAGTTCGTCGAGGGCCGACTTCAGACCTTCACGTCCTTTGGCTGCTTCAAACAGCATCGGGAGTTTGACGGAGTTGAAACCTTTGTACCGGATATTGCACAGCAAGTCCAGTTGTGTGTTGGTCAGGATCGGATGATTCAACCGTACCATCTTGCAATGGCTTTCGCTAGGCACCAAAATATTGTTACCTACCGCGCCGATATATTCTTCCAGGCTCATCACCAGTTCTTCGCGGATCGGGTCGATCGGCGGATTAGTCACTTGTGCGAACTGCTGGCGGAAATAGTTGTATAATAACTGCGGACGGTCGGAGAGGACAGCCAACGGTGTGTCGTTACCCATGGAACCGACGGGTTCGGCGCCTCCGGTGCACATCGGGACGATGATCTTTTCTATGTCTTCACGACTGTAACCGAAAGTACGCAGTAATTTGTCGTAGTTGTCTACCGTATGCGGAACTTTGCGTCCGGATTTCAGTTCGTCCAGTTCCACGCGGTTATTTGCCAGCCATGTCTTATACGGTTTGGCTTCAGCAAGTTGTTTTTTTAGTTCGCCGTCATAATAGATTTCCCCTTTTTCTGTATCGACCATTAATATTTTTCCCGGTTGCAGGCGTCCCTTTTCTTTGATCTCATTCGCTTCAAAATCCATAACGCCGACCTCGGAAGCTACCAGCATCATATCGTTTTTAGTGATCAGATAACGAGCCGGACGTAGACCGTTGCGGTCGAGCATTCCGCCGGCAAACCGTCCGTCGCTGAAGAGCAGGGCTGCCGGACCGTCCCAGGGCTCCATCAATATGGAATGATATTCATAGAACGCTTTCAGGTCTTCCGATATCGGATTCTTTTCATTCGAACTTTCGGGAACGAGCATCGCCATGGCATGCGGCAGGCTCAACCCTGATGCCACCAGAAACTCCAGCACATTATCCAGCGAAGCGCTATCGCTCATCCCCGGCTGAATGATCGGACGGATACTCTCAATGTTGCCGATGGTAGGAGAGGTGAGTACGCTTTCACGCGCTTCCATCCATCCCCGATTCCCGCGGATCGTATTGATCTCTCCGTTATGAGCCAGCAGGCGGAAAGGTTGTGCCAGGCTCCAGGTCGGAAATGTGTTCGTACTGAAGCGGGAGTGAATCAATGCCAACCCGCTTGTAAAGTAGTTATTTGTCAGGTCAGGGAAGTAATGACGGAGCTGCATGGATTCCAGCATTCCTTTATATACAATATTCCTGGTAGATAAAGACGCTACATAGAAGTCATTCTTTGCCGCCAGGTCAGAAGCTGCTACCTTGTTTTCTATGCGTTTACGTATCACGTACAACTTCAATTCCAGTTCCTGCTGATTATCGCAACCGGTGACAAAAATTTGTTTGATATCCGGTTCTGTTGCCAGTGCGTCTTTTCCCAGTATGTCACTGTTCACAGGAACTTTCCGCAGATGCATCAGGGTAAGACCTTCCTTTTCAATCTCCTCGATCATAATACTGAGGATGGCAGAGCGTTGTGCTTCGTCTTTGGGAAGAAAGACCAGACCTGTCCCGTATTTTCCCTTTTCAGGAACGGGAATCCCTTGCAACAAAATAAATTCGTGAGGGATCTGAAGTAAGATACCAGCACCGTCACCAGTCTTGTTGTCGGCACCTTCTGCACCCCGGTGACGCATATTTTCCAATACTTTAAGGGCTGACTCTACAATGTCGTGCGACTTTCCTCCGTGAATGTTAACTAACATTCCGACTCCACACGCGTCGTGTTCATTCGCAGGATCGTATAATCCTTGCTTTCTGTTCAAATAGATCTGTTCTTTCATTGTTTGTTGACCTTATGTTTGCTTAATACCTATTTTGTTGTCAAATTGTTCGACAAATATAGTTTGTTTCTTGCATAATGATATGTATGCCTGTGTTAAATACTGACGTTTTTTTTGTTTATTAGAGCGGTTGGTTTCTATTTGACATGATAGTAGCTGTTTTAATGTTAATATGAAATCAATGGACGGTTGTTTGGTTGTAAAATGAAAGGAGCTGTTTCTTTTAATAGTTTGAAATAACTATCATTTTGATAATGTAAACCCTGTATTTTGTTTATCTTTGTTAGAAATAAAATGAAATCTTTGTATGATTGATATTATTTACAATGGGAGAGTTCCGGCTTGCGGTGTCTTTTGTGGAGGCTGCCCAAACTATACGCGGATAAAGAAACCTTGCAAGGGTGCCGAATATTCAGATAAATGTGAACGGTGCAAAACATTTCATTTGTGTTGTAAGGAAAAAGGTATTACCCATTGTTTCCAATGCCGGATTTTTCCATGCAGTAAATTTAAGTCATTTACCAAACGATGGCTCAAATATGGACAGAACTTTATTGAAAACCAACGTCTTCTTGCATTAGGTACTGATGTTTTTCTTGATAACTATAATCGTATGATCCATTTTGAAACGGAAAGACTGGTAATAAAGGAAATTACCATAGAAGAGGAACTGAAGGCTCTTTTAGCTATCTATACTCAGGAAGAAAATATGAAATACATCCAGTCCGGCAGGTATGACTGGACTTTGCAGGAATTAAAAGCTCGTTATAAGGCAACGAATGAAACTGGATACCCGGAAGGATATGGTGTGTTTGTTGTTAAGATGAGGGGAGAAAACAATATTATAGGTGAAGCCGGACTGTTCAACTCATTTTCAGATCCTGGGAAAATGGAGGTTGGTTACATTATCGATCAAGCGTATTGGAATAAAGGATATGGAACGGAAGTATGTCAGGGTTTGATCGACTATGCTTTTAGCCGATTGGGCTGTACGGAACTTATTGCCCGTATGTACGATCAGAATATGGCATCCGTCAGGGTTTGTGAGAAGCTGGGTTTTGAATATCTTCTTACGGGGGAGGCGGCAAATAAAAAAGTCTTCCGGGAATATCGGAAGACTTTTATTAAATGAGTTTTTCGTAAATAGTGAACAGTTTCCTTTATATCTGTAATACCAGAATAAACCGGCATCCCTTTTTATAATCCATATCAATTGAAAGGCTGCCGTTCAGTTTGTTGGCGATCAGGGCACAGATAGGTAGGCCTAGTCCGTCTCCTTCTGCCAAATCTTTGACTTCGCTGAATGGTTTGAAGAGGTTTTCTTTTAATTCGTCGGGAATACCTGTTCCGTTATCTGTAACGATGATGTGGCAAAGGTGTGCTCCCTTTCTCTTGAATTCCAGCCATATTTTACCGGAAGTCGTATGTGAAGCTGCATTATTCAACAGATGTAATAAAATACGTTCCAGTTGTTCTGCGTTTGTTTTTACTTCCAGTTGAGGGGCATCAACAATTACTTCTACATCCGGATGGATTTTATCTTTTACCTTATCCATCGTTTTTTTGCAGAAACTACCCATATTGAACGATTGTACTTCGTACGGTTCCATTAAAGAACTTTCAAGAGAAGATAATTCCTGGATGTTTACACTGAATTGCTTCAAGGCATTTACACGTGTCAGAATTGCTTCGGCTCGTAATTCTTCTGCCGATACATTGAGCTTATCGAGAGTCGGTTTCATTTGCTCCGATATGCTTTGGATAAATTTGGTTTGCTGTTCGCTGTGCTCGTTGGTTGTCTGGATGATGTTTTTCAGTTTTTTGTTGAGCACAATGAAGCGTAATAACAGGAATGCTACGAAAAGCAATCCGGCGATAAGAATGACAACCAGTGTGCAAAGACCTACTATCATGTATTGTTTGCCTGATAGTTTGTCGTCTTTTTCCTGTATAGTTTTCAGGCTGTCGTCATACTTTAACTGCAATGCTCCCAGTTCATCCTGTGCATTAAGCGCTTTAACGGAATCGGTCCAGACGATATATTTTTCGTAAGTACGTTCCATTAACGGGGCGTTATTGGCTGAGCGGGCTATTGTGATCAGGTGCTTGTAACATTCGCTTACCTTGTCGTACTCTTTTTTATCCTTATATTGGTTGATGAGTTTGCTGAAGCTGGCATCTCCCTGTTCGTTTTGTCCGAATGTATAATAATAACTTGCCTGGGTATATAAAAAGTCTTCGGCGAGTTTTTCGCTGCCTGCCTGGCTTACCAGATTATCCAACGTGTTGAGTTGAAGCTGTGCCTGTGCCGCGTTTTTGAGTTTTATGTACATCTGCAACCGTTCTTTTGTCAATTGGAAACGTTGGTCGTAGAAGGTCTTTTGCGCTTTCTGTTCTTCGGTTAAAAGAAACTGCGTCATTTGCCTGCAAAGCTCGAATGCTTCCTGATAATAGTTTTCGCGATAGTACAGGTACGTCGCTTTTGTTCCGCAATCAATGGCTTGCGTATAGTCTCCTTCGTTCGAGAAGGCTTTGTAAGCTTGCAGAAAAAGATAACGGGCTTTGGTAAAGTCCTTTTGTTCCAGGCTACTTTGAGCCTGTTTCATGTAATTATTTGCTTTGTTTTCCGCATGGAGAGACATGCAGAAGCAAATCGCGAGGGTGATGATAAAATACGTGCTTCTCATAAACATAATTTTTTATTAGAAGCAAATATATGTATTTATTCAAAATCAAAGCATGACTTATGCTGAAAAAGTTTCAGTATAATCATTGTTATTCGGTAGAATTATGTTTTTACCTCTATTTCATAGATGCGTGATTCGTCTTCCCAAGGATGGTAACCTTGACCTATATATTTGAATCCCAGCTTTTCATAGAATCCGATATGTTCCGTACTGAGGTATAATCTGCTAAAACCGGCTTTAATCGTATCTTCTTTGGCTTTCTCCAATAAAAGCGTACTGTAAAAATGTCCCCGGTGGTTTTCATCTATATATACGGCACAAACCCACGGATACAAATCCATCCGGCTGATAAAATCATTGGTGATCAGCCCGGCGCAACCAATTATTTCATTATCCTTTTCCAATAGATACCATTGAGGAAGTGGATTCGGAGAATCTATACTGTGATTAATAGAATCTTCATAGAGCACAGGGTATACGGAAGGCCATTTGCTTTGAAAATAGTTGATAGCGATATCCTTATAGGCCGGATTTTCTCGTATTGATATAATTTTCATGATGTTGAATTTAATTTGATGATTGAATATTTTTCCATTGGAGCATGTTATTCTCAAAACTGACGGATAATTTACCGAGATCTTTGAGCCAGGAAAGATAGGAACGGATAGTACTACCTACCAGTACGTATTGTTCAAAGTTCATAGATAATTCGTATTTGTCGAAAAGCATCTGAAGGATGTTTTCGCTATTTTGAGGGGTGGAGCAGATTTCGAGTAGGGTATCGGTAATCTCGTAGATCTTGTTTCGGTTGATGGCAACCAGCCCTTTGATGTCTGCCGTCATTTCCGCATGTGAAGGAACAAAACAGGCCGCCTCGATTTTTTCAACGAAATCAAGTGTTTCCAGATATTGGGCTACATTATAAATGAAAGAAACCTGATATTTGTTGAGGGTATTTTCACTACTGATACAGTCTGCCAGAAAAACAGTATCATCCGGAGTACGGAATCCCGCCATATCAAAAAAATGACCGGGCAGGGGAATGACTTCCAGCTCTTGGGGAAAATCCTTGTCCGAAAAAGGTAATGTCTGACTTTCTTTAGCCATCAGAAACTTGTTACGTAAGTCCTTACAAGGGTATCCTCCATATAAAAACGATGGCTCCAATATCGGATATTGTGTAAAAGCAGCCTCTATTCCATTTGCAAAGACAGGGCAGCCGACTTGTTGTTGCAAATAGGCATTCCCTCCGATATGGTCAGCATTGGAATGGGTATTGACAATTCCTTTTATCGTCCAGTTTTGTTGTGCGGCAATTTTAATGATTTTCTTGGCGGCTTCTTTGTCGTTGCCACTGTCGATCAGATAAATATCTGTCTCATTTTGCCGATAGATGCCGATTTTCGCCGGAGAATTTATGTAGTAGCTTTTTTCGCCAACTTGCTGAAGTTCGTACATGGCTGTAGTCTTTAGATTGATATTGAAAATAACAGTTCAAATATACTATTATTCTAATGAAAATTGAACTCTTCTGTTTAATTCCTGCTTTTTCATCCGGATGATAAGAACTGTATCTTTAATGGATGCCAGTAATGTGAATATAGCTATCGACCAGATTGTTTTGATATTTGCAGTCATAACATATAGAATCTTTTCGTATATTTGACAAAACCAATAAATCATCTGTATCATGGGCATACAAGTATTTCTCAATAACTATCGCGAAGCCTTCGGAGATAAAGTCGATCTTCCTATTGTCTTTTGGTATTCGGAGCAACCGGTAACCCCGGTCGATAAAATCGGAGGATGTTTATTCAAATGCATGAAAGAGGTCAGAGCCGGACAAACGGTTAGTTTGAGTGTGGAAACTATCGGTTGTGGTGGCGGAAAATTCTATACGGGTTTTACGGAGATGCCTGAACGGATTCCCGGATTTGTGTCTTTAAAAGAAAAATATAAACAAACACCCGAAGGTGTTTCTGAGTTTTTGGAAGAGTTGCAGGTTCCGAGAGCAAAGATGGATTATCTGAATTTTGCCCGAATGGATAAAGTCGAGAACTTTGACAATCTGGAAGGTATCCTGTTTTTGGCGACACCCGATATGCTTTCCGGTTTGGCAACCTGGGCCTTTTTCGATAATAATTCAGAGGATGCCGTTACCTCTCTATTCGGTTCTGGTTGTTGCTCTGTAGTCACACAAGCCGTTATTGAGAATGCGAGAGGAGGAAAACGTACCTTCATCGGGTTTTTCGATCCTTCTGTACGCCCTTATTTTGAACCGGATATTTTAAGTTTTATGATACCGATGTCCCGATTTAAAGAAATGTATGATACGATGCGGAGTAGCTGTCTGTTCGACACACATGCCTGGGGAAAAATCAAGGAGAGAATGAAGTCATAAATGATTTGATTATTACTGTCCACCTGTTGCTTTCCGGCAAATAAGGGATAATTGATAATCTTAAAGGCAATATTGCCAATAATATTGAAGTCTGATATATAGATCTTTGCAAAAAGGAATAAATCCAATAAGTAAGAATAAAAAAAGACTCTGTATGAAAAAGATTATTGTATGCGTAATGATGCTGGTAGCAACCGGAGCAATAACATTTGTTAATGCACAAAGTGACAAGAAAGACCGGAAATGTACAAAGACTGAACAGTGTGGAAAGAAGTGTGATAAGAAATGTAAGGAAAAATGTGACAAAAAGTGCGATAAGTCCATGATGTCAGCTTGTAAAGATGAATGTGGCAAGGCTGACAGTAAAGGGTGCAAAGCAGAAAAATGCAATTGTAAGAAAGATCAGAAAGAAACAACACCAAAGAAAATGTAAAAAGTCAAGTTTTGACTTTAAAAAGAGATCGCTTCAAAAGAAGAATGAGGCGATCTTTTTTATTTCATCCCTTTTTCTATTTGGGGAATATTAAAACTCCCTGTGCAAACTCTGCTTGCCATAGCGTTCAGCTCCCCAGAATTGGTTTCTGTCACGAAGGTAATCGGGTGAGTTGGCAACTTCTTGTCTTATGAATGAGATCTCATCGTCTGTGCTTGCTTGATCGTTATACAACATTGTTCGTGATACAAAAGTCTTAGCTTTTAAAGCGGTTCTGTCATCTGTATGTTCTCCGAAAATGATGCCTTGATTATAATATCCGATGAAATTGTTTTTGGCAGGTGAGAAATCGTAGGAAGGTATCGAATTATTTACAAAGAAATGTTCAATTCTTTTTCCGGTATCTGTAATATTATAATTTTGTGGAATAATGTATCTCTCATGATATCGCCTGAAAAAATGGGGAGTATAATTTATGACGAAGAATGACTTGTCTGTAATAGGTCGCATATAAACAACTCCCATACCATATGACTGATATTTAGCGAAAGGGACAACTGCTGGTTCATTGACATATTTCTTTTCCCTGACAAGTAAAATAACCGTCCATTCGTTATTAGTTACATAAGATTTCCAGTTAATTACTTTATAGACAGGAAAAGTTTTAGATTTCAAAAAGAAACGACGTGTTTCATCTTGAAAATGATATATACGGCGAAAAAGAGGATCGTAATCTTTTCCAACCTCTTTTTGCATTTCAGTCAAAGTCATTGTATCGGTAAACATAAAGCTATGATTTAGGTTCAACATTATATGCAAATGTAATAATAAACATTGCTTGAAAATCAAAAGAAGATTAGTATTTTGTTATTTGAATTGTATCTTCTTGATTTTCAGACAAGAAGTAAATAAAGAACGATAATCACTGTGTCTTATCTATTCCATGCCGGTCTCTCCTTCAATATTTTCTGATATATGGGACAATCAGGCGTATGCGCCCCTTCGAGATAGCCTGTGCTTAGCAGAAATTCATTGACGATCTCCCCACCAGTAAATTTGAATGTTTTCTTGAATAGTTTAGTCCATTCATCCTTGGTTTTAGGGTGATGGTGATCCAGCCAGTTTTTAAATGAACCGTATTCATTTTTCAGTTCCATAATGGCCTGTGCATTGTGGATGGCGGCTTTTACTTTTAGTCTGTTCCGAATGATACCGGGATCGGCTAAAAGCCTGGCTTCGTCTGTTTCCGTATAGTTTGCGATGGTTTCGATATTGAAATTATCATAGGCTGTACGAAAAGCGGTTTCTTTTTTGAGTATGGTCGACCAGCTTAAACCTGCCTGATTGATTTCCAGAAGGAGCCTGCCGAATAATTCATTATCATCTTCGATAGGGAAACCATATTTTTCATCGTGATATGTCTTGTTAAGATCAATAGCCCAACCAGTAGTGGTCTTTATGTATTCGCAGTATGACATAATAATTTTGTTTGTATTGATTATGGCTGATAAAGATAATCAAATATCTTTGGTTCGAACTATAGGTATGATTATTTGTTTTTCTTGTAACTTTGTAGTTTTAATAAAAAAGAACCGTTGATGTCCACGAACCATATATTAATCATTGCATTAAGTAACCATCCTGTTTTGGGACCTTTACTTATTCCTTATTTTGCCAAAGCTGTGTCTCAGGATGTGATCAGTGTGGAGGAACAGGCTACCCATGCGGGAAACGATACGGAGTTGTCTGAGATGGAGAAGCGGGTAATTGCTATTGCGCAAAGTTATTCCGAAAAGAACCTGATGCAGGTATATTCCAGGCAACAGACGGTGGCCGGCTTTTTGAGTTCGGTGACGGCGGAGATGTTGAAGAAGCAACTCCGTCCTTTCATTGATAAGAAAATAAGGGAGATGGTCCGGTTGATGCAGGCGAATCATTTGCCGGTATATATGAAAGAACCCGGTGTGAAACTGCTTTATGAACATGACCGGATGCGTTTTTCTGGGAATATTGCGGAGATCTCTTTCCGCTTTGAGATAACAGATCATTTTTTCCGTTATTCAGCTGTCTGTCGTATGGATGGAGAAGAGATCCCTTTACAGAAAAAGAGAAAGTTTATGGTTTTGTCTTCAAAACCGGCTATCCTTTTGTTGGATGATCGGCTCTTAGTTTTCAAGCGGATTGAGGCTTCGAAAGTTACACCGTTTCTGACTCGGAAATATGTGGAAGTGCCGCTGGCAGATGCTGAAAAGTATCTGGAGATGGTTGCGCTTCCCCTGATTTGCGATTATCCTGCCACCTCTTCCGGCTTCGATCTTATTCACGAAAGGAGAACTTGTATCCCTGAATTGTCTGTGGAGCGGTCTATTAATGACGAGCCGGCACTTCAGTTGCGTTTCCGGTATGGAGACCGTTATTTCTCGCCGGGAAAGAAAAGCCAGCTGACTTATCCCCGGTTGGAAAAGGTCGACGGAAAACCTGTCATCTATTATTATACACGTGATTTGGAGTTGGAACAAATCTATATCAACTTACTGGAGAAATGGGGCTTCAAACAGATAACGGATGTTCAGTTTGTCAGGGTTGTCGAAACAGGCGGTTATACGTTTATCGACTGGCTGCAACAACATAAGGCAGAGTTGGAGTCTTGCTTTTCATTTGTGAAGACGGACACGTCTCTCCGGTATTATCTGGGAGAGATTTCGCTGACACAGGAGATTTCTCCTTCTCCCGACTGGTTCGATATCCGCATTACGGTGCGTATGGGGGATTTTCTGTTCCCTTTTATCCGTTTCAGGAAGCATATTCTGGAAGGAAAAAGGGAGTTTGTGCTGCCGGACGGACAGGTCGCCTTACTTCCTGAAGACTGGTTCGAGAAATATAGCGATCTGTTTACTTTCGGTGATGACAGACCGGAAGAGATCAGGGTTCGTAAAATGCATCTGGGAGTTGTTTCCGCGTTGGAACAGGAGGATACTGTTTCGAAGGAGTATGTACAGAAAGAATCGGTTGTTATTCCTCCGAAGATAAAGACTGTTTTGCGTCCGTATCAGCAGGACGGTTTTTCCTGGCTGGTCCATCTGGCAGCCAACGGCTTTGGCGGCTGCCTGGCGGATGATATGGGGTTGGGAAAAACGTTGCAGACGATTACGCTGTTGCAACATATCTATGATCCGGAAGAACCGAAAGCAGTTGTGTTATCTTCTCCTGCTCCGCAAAATATAACAGTTGATAGCAGCGGACAGTTTTCCTTTTTCGGAATGGATATGCCCGGTGAGATACCGTATGAAGAGGTGAAAAAGGAGAAGGAGGAAACGACGGTTCCCGCTTCGTTAGTCGTTGTGCCGACCTCTTTGTTGCCGAACTGGAAACGGGAGATCCGGAAGTTCAGCACATTGAGCGTTTATACTTATATGGGAGATCAAAAGAGGAAAGAACCGTGGAAGAGTTTCGACCGGTATAATATTGTATTGGTTACTTACGGGCTTCTCCGGAGGGATATCGAACTGTTGGAGAAATATCGCTTTACGTATGTGATACTGGATGAAAGCCAGAATATAAAGAACCCGGCTTCCATGACATACCATTCGGTTGTCCGCCTGCAATGTGAGCATCGCCTGGTGCTGACCGGGACGCCGATTGAAAACTCGCTGAAAGATCTGTGGGCGCAATTCAACTTCATTAATCCCGGTCTGCTGGGTTCTGCGGACGGATTCCGGAAACATTTTATCCATCCGATAACAAAGGAAGGAAACGATAATGCCCGCAAACGCTTGCAACAGATTATCCGTCCGTTCTTTCTGAGGCGCACCAAGCAACAGGTGGCTCCCGAACTTCCCCCGTTGACGGAAGAGGTGGTTTATTGTGAAATGACACCGGAACAACGGGAGGTTTACCAGAAAGAGAAGAATGCGCTGCGGAATACGATTTTGCAGGAGCGCCATAAGAACTCATTTGTCGCATTGAACGGTATAACCCGTTTACGCCAGTTGGCGAATCATCCGCACATGGTTTTAGCGGACTATGAAGGCGGTTCGGGGAAGATGGAGCAGGTGCTGGATGCTTTTGAAACATTGGTTAGTGAAGGGCATAAGGTGCTGATATTCTCGTCTTTCGTTACACATCTGAAACTGTTGGCGGATGCCTTCACCGAGCGTGAATGGCTATATGCGATGTTAACGGGAAGTACCCTCGACCGTGAGAGCGAAATTACCCGTTTCTCTACCCGCAATGACGTTTCCGCCTTTTTCATTTCCCTGAAAGCCGGTGGGGTAGGACTAAACCTGACGGATGCCGATTATGTTTTCATCCTCGATCCCTGGTGGAATCCGGCAGCCGAGTTGCAGGCGGAAAGCCGTGCTCATCGTATCGGACAGGAAAAGCAAGTCTTTGTCTACCGCTTTATTACTGCCGACACGATCGAAGAGAAGATACGCAACCTCCAGGAATCCAAGAGCGAACTGGCTGAAACATTCATCTCGGAAAACGATCCGCTGAAGTCACTGACGGATAAAGAGTGGGAAGATTTGTTGTAAAACAATAATTCCGTATATTTGCCATCAACAACATATATAAGCTTATGAAACGTCCTGAAATAGTCAACCGCATCCGCGAAGTTCTTCGACATTCGGCCCCAGGTGTCAAAGCCATACTTTATGGTAGCGAAGCGCGTGGAGATGCACGGCCCGACAGTGATATCGACCTGCTGATATTAGTGGATAAAGACAAGATAAAGCTGGAAGATGAGGAGAGAATAACTTATCCTCTTTACGATATTGAGATTGAAACAGGAGTGATTATTAACCCAATAGTATACTCTCAAAAGCTGTGGGGAAGGCTTGTCACTCCATTTTATGAGAATGTTATGAAGGAGGGAATATTACTATGACTGATGAAGAAAGACGAGCACTTGTTTCTTTACGTTTACAAAACGCGAAAGACACTTTAATTGAATTGCCGGTTCTTATAGAGCATGGCTTTTGGAATACAACTGTAAGCCGTATGTATTATGCCTGCTATTATGTCGTAGCCGCTTTGTTACTGAAACATGGTATTTGTGTTAAAACCCATTCCGGCATACGACAAGCCTTCAGTAAGGAATGACTGGACAGATAGATAAAGAACAGTCGAAATTTTATTCCAATCTGTATGCAAACCGGCAGTCCGGCGATTATGATGATTTCATTATGATGAATGAAGATAAAGTGAGAGAGCTCTATCCGAAAGCCGTTGTCTTTATCGATATCATAGAACGATTAATTAATGAAGATTTATAAGTTGTTGAAGGTGTAACAAAACAACAAACGATTCTGGCTTGTTCTTTCTTAGCATAGTAAATATATCACTATAATTTACTTTTTTCTTATAAATTATAGTTCTATCTCTTTATATGGCTTTGTATTTGTAACTTTATCGAAACAATGCGGAAATATATAATAATTTAACCAAATGCCGGATAAAATGATTATTTCTATTAATATGTCAATTATTTTGCATTAATATGAACAATGTGTTTAATAAAGTGCGTATCTTTGCAGTTGAAATAAACAAGATATAACCAGATGGAACAACTTAAACATGAGTGTGGAGTCGCCATGGTCCGGTTACTAAAGCCTTTAGAGTATTATCATCAAAAGTATGGTACCTGGATGTACGGCCTGAATAAACTCTACTTACTGATGGAAAAGCAGCATAACCGCGGACAGGAAGGAGCCGGTTTAGCCTGCGTGAAGTTAGAAGCAAGTCCCGGTGAAGAATATATGTTTCGGGAAAGAGCGTTGGGAACAGGAGCTATAACCGAGATATTCGCCGCCGTTCACGATCATTACAAAGATTTGCCACCCGGTAAATTAAACGATCCGCTTTTCGCTAAAGCAAACCTTCCTTTCGCCGGAGAACTTTATATGGGGCACCTCCGTTACAGCACGACCGGTAAGTCCGGTATTTCCTACGTCCATCCTTTTTTACGCCGCAACAACTGGAGAGCCAAGAACCTCGCTCTTTGCGGAAATTTCAACCTCACAAACGTAAACGACATTTTCAAAGAAATTACAGCTATCGGACAGCATCCGCGCAAATATGCCGATACCTATATCATGCTCGAACAGATGGGACACCGTCTGGACAGGGAAGTGGAGCGTTTGTACCGGAAATATGAAGAAGAAGGATTGCGGGGCATGGATATTACACATGCGATCGAAGGACATATGGACCTGTCGAATGTGTTGAAACGTTGCGTGCCGACCTGGGACGGCGGGTTTGTGATCTGTGGCTTGACCGGTAGCGGCGAGTCGTTCAGCGTGCGCGATCCCTGGGGCATCCGTCCGGCTTTTTATTATGCCGACGACGAGATCGTGGTGCTGGCCTCCGAACGTCCGGTGATCCAGACGGCAATGAACGTGCAAGCCGGGGATATAAAGGAGTTGCAGCGTGGAGAAGCGATGTTTATCAGCAAAGACGGCCGTTTCCGTACTTCGCAGATCGTGGAGCCGGAAGAGAATAAAGCCTGTTCGTTCGAACGTATCTACTTCTCCCGGGGCAGCGATGTGGATATTTACCGCGAACGGAAGAAGCTGGGGGAGAATCTGGTGCACCCGATATTGAAAGCTGTCGATTACGACATCAAACATACAGTCTTCTCCTTCATCCCCAATACGGCGGAGGTCGCTTATTTCGGAATGCAGGAGGGGTTGAACAACTACCTGAACAAGCTGAAGAAAGAGTGGATTGCCGACCGCAGCCACCTACTTCAGGAAGAAGAACTCGACCAGATACTTTCCATGCGTGTCCGTGCCGAAAAAGTAGCGATTAAAGACATAAAGTTGCGTACCTTTATCGCCGAAGGCAACAGCCGTAACGACCTGGCCGCCCATGTGTACGATATAACTTACGGAAGTATCGAACCATTCGTTGATAATCTGGTTGTAATAGATGATAGCATTGTTCGCGGAACAACCCTGAAACAAAGTATTATCGGTATCCTGGACCGCCTGCATCCGCGGAAGATCGTGATCGTGTCTTCCTCTCCGCAGGTACGTTATCCGGATTATTACGGTATCGACATGTCGAGGATGAACGAGTTTATCGCTTTCAAGGCCGCAGTCGCTTTGCTGAAGGAACGGGGCATGGAATCCGTTATCACCGAGGCATACTGGAAAGCCAAGAAGCAACAGGCGAAGGAGGAAGGTCCGATCGTCAACTATGTGAAGGAGATTTATGCGCCGTTCACCGACGAGGAAATATCCGCCAAGATGGTCGACCTGCTTACACCGGCCGGTACACGCGCCAAAGTGGAGATCGTTTATCAGACGTTGGAAGGTCTGCACGCTTCTTGTCCGAACCATCCGGGAGACTGGTACTTCTCCGGCGATTATCCGACTCAGGGCGGTGCACGCATGGTGAACAATGCCTTCATACATTATATGGAAGAAGAATATTTAGTCAAATGACACAAGATACAGATTATATGCAAACAGAGAAAACAGCAACTTTGATCTTAGACGACGGGACTGTTTTTCGCGGCTTTTCTTTTGGCTGTGAAAAAGAGGTAACCGGCGAAGTAGTGTTCAACACTGCCATGACAGGTTATCCGGAAAGCCTGACCGACCCTTCCTATGCCGGTCAGCTGATGGTGTTAACTTATCCGCTGGTAGGAAATTACGGTGTACCTGCCCGTACATTCGGGGCGGATGGAATTGCCACTTTCATGGAGAGTGAAAAGATACATGCCGATGCCATCATCGTAAGCGATTACAGTCATGAGTATAGTCATTGGAATGCTGTCGGGAGTTTGGGTAGCTGGTTGAAAGAAGAAGGTATTCCCGGAATTTATGGGATCGATACACGTGCCCTGACCAAGAAATTGCGCGAACATGGCGTGATGATGGGAAAGATCGTGATTGGCGGGGAAAAAGCCGAAGCAACCGATTTCGGAGAGTACGCGAATGTGAATTATGTAGATAAAGTGTCCTGTAAGGAAGTGATTACTTATGGAGAAGGCGAAGGTAAAAAGCGGGTTGTCCTGGTGGATTGCGGGGTGAAACATAACATCATCCGCTGCCTGCTGAAACGCAATGTGACGGTTATCCGCGTGCCCTGGGATTACGATTTCAATACGCTGGAATACGACGGCCTGTTCATCAGCAACGGTCCCGGCGACCCGGATACTTGCGATGCGGCCGTTCAGAATATCCGCAAAGCGCTCTCCGGAGACAAACCGATCTGCGGTATCTGCATGGGTAACCAATTGCTGGCAAAAGCCGGAGGCGCCTCCATCTACAAACTGAAATACGGACACCGTAGCCATAACCAGCCAGTCCGCATGGTAGGGACGGAGAAATGCTTCATCACCTCGCAGAATCATGGATACGCGGTGGATAACACGACGCTGGGTGCCGACTGGGAACCGCTCTTCATCAATATGAACGACGGCACGAACGAAGGTATCAAACATAAAACGAAACCTTTCTTCTCCTCGCAGTTCCATCCCGAGGCATGTAGTGGGCCGACGGATACGGAGTTTATGTTCGATAAATTTGTAGACCTGTTGTGAGTTTTTCCGGAGGCTTTTTTCAAGGCATGCTTGAACGAGGCTTCAACGGTCGCTTGAACGAGGCTTCAAGGCATGCTTGAACGGGGCTTCAAGGGGGCCTTGAATGAGGCTTCAAGCATCCCATGAAAAATGTTGTTACAATAAAACGAAAATTGAAAGATGAAAGAAGATATAAAGAAAGTCCTGATATTAGGAAGCGGCGCCCTCAAGATCGGTGAGGCGGGCGAGTTCGACTATTCAGGCAGCCAGGCATTGAAAGCCATCAAGGAAGAGGGCATCCAGACGGTGCTTATCAACCCGAACATTGCAACGGTACAGACTTCGGAAGGGGTTGCGGACACGGTTTATTTCCTGCCCGTCACTCCTTTCTTTGTGGAAAAGGTGATCGAAAAGGAACACCCCGAAGGTATTCTGCTGGCATTCGGCGGACAGACGGCGCTCAACTGCGGTGTGGCGCTTTACCAGAGCGGCGTACTGGAAAAATATAATGTCCGTGTATTGGGGACTCCGGTACAGGCCATCATGGATACGGAAGACCGCGAACTGTTTGTCCGCAAACTGGACGAGATCGATGTAAAGACAATCAAGAGTGAGGCGGTGGAGAACGCTGCCGATGCCCGTCGTGCCGCTGCCGAGCTGGGTTATCCGGTGATCGTGCGTGCCGCTTATGCGTTGGGAGGCCTGGGTTCAGGCTTCTGCGACAATGAAGAAGAACTGGACGTGCTGGTCGAAAAAGCCTTCTCTTTCTCTCCCCAGGTATTGGTGGAGAAGAGCCTGAAAGGCTGGAAGGAAGTGGAATACGAGGTGGTCCGCGACCGCTTCGACAACTGTATCACGGTATGTAACATGGAGAACTTCGACCCGCTGGGCATCCATACCGGCGAGTCTATCGTGATCGCCCCGTCACAGACATTGAGCAACACGGACTATCATAAACTGCGTGAACTGGCTATCCGCATCATTCGTCATATCGGAATTGTGGGAGAATGTAACGTGCAGTACGCCTACGACCCCGAATCGGAAGACTACCGGGTGATCGAGGTCAATGCCCGCCTGAGCCGTTCTTCCGCTCTGGCGTCGAAAGCAACCGGTTATCCGTTGGCTTTCGTGGCAGCCAAATTAGGTCTGGGTTACGGCCTGTTCGACCTGAAGAACTCGGTAACGAAAACGACCAGCGCTTTTTTTGAACCGGCACTCGACTATGTGGTCTGTAAGATACCGCGCTGGGACTTGGGTAAGTTCCACGGTGTAGCCCGCGAACTGGGTTCAAGCATGAAGTCGGTAGGAGAGGTGATGGCGATCGGACGTACTTTCGAAGAGGCGATCCAGAAAGGTCTCCGCATGATCGGCCAGGGTATGCACGGCTTCGTGGAAAACAAAGAACTGGTCATTCCCGATATCGACAAGGCGTTGAACGAGCCGACCGACCGCCGTATCTTCGTCATCAGCAAGGCTTTCCGCGCCGGTTACACGATCGACCAGATCCACGACCTGACAAAGATCGACAAATGGTTCCTTCAGAAACTATATAATATCATCCAGACTGCCGGAGCCCTGGAAAGCTTCAGCAAGATAACCGATATACCCGACGACCTGTTCCGTCTGGCTAAGGTGCAGGGTTTCTCTGACTTCCAGATTGCCCGCGCCATCTTCAAGGATAAAATGGAAGACGGCGAAAGAGCCATCCTGCAGGTGCGCCAGGATCGTAAATATCGTGGCATCCTTCCGGTAGTGAAACAGATCGATACCCTCGCCGCCGAATATCCGGCACAGACCAACTACTTGTATCTGACTTACAGCGGAACGGAAAACGATGTGCAATATCTGGGCGACAAACGTTCGATTGTGGTGCTCGGTTCGGGTGCTTACCGTATCGGTAGCTCGGTAGAGTTCGACTGGTGCGGCGTGCAGGCGCTGAACACGATTCGCAAGGAGGGTTGGCGCTCGGTGATGATCAACTATAACCCTGAAACGGTTTCGACCGATTACGATATGTGCGACCGTCTCTACTTCGACGAACTGACCTTCGAACGCGTGATGGACATCCTCGAACTCGAAAATCCGCACGGCGTGATCGTCTCTACCGGAGGACAGATACCGAACAACCTGGCGATGCGCCTGGACGAACAACACGTAAATATCCTCGGAACATCCGCAAAGAGTATCGACAATGCCGAAGACCGCGAGAAGTTCTCCGCCATGCTCGACCGCATCGGAGTAGACCAACCGCGTTGGAAAGAGCTTTCTTCTATGGATGATATCAATACATTCGTGGAGGAGGTAGGCTTCCCGGTACTGGTTCGCCCGAGTTATGTGCTGAGTGGTGCGGCCATGAATGTCTGCTCCAACCAGGAAGAGCTGGAACGTTTCCTTCAACTGGCGGCCAACGTCAGCAAGAAGCATCCGGTGGTAGTCAGTCAGTTCATCGAACATGCCAAAGAGGTAGAAATGGATGCCGTGGCCGATCATGGCGAGATCGTGATGTATGCCATTAGTGAACATATCGAGTTTGCCGGCGTGCATTCCGGTGATGCGACGATCCAGTTCCCGGCACAGAAACTGTATGTGGAAACGGTGCGCCGCATCAAACGCATCAGCAGGCAGATCGCGAAGGAGCTGAATATCTCCGGCCCGTTCAATATCCAGTATCTGGCGAAGGGTAACGAGATCAAGGTAATCGAATGTAACCTCCGTGCTTCTCGTAGTTTCCCCTTCGTGAGCAAGGTGTTAAAGATAAACTTTATCGAACTGGCTACCCGTATCATGCTGGGCTTGCCTGTCGAAAAGCCGCATAAGAATGCGTTCGACCTCGATTATGTAGGTATCAAGGCTTCGCAGTTCTCCTTCAACCGCTTGCAGAAAGCCGACCCGGTGCTGGGCGTGGATATGGCATCGACCGGTGAAGTAGGTTGTCTTGGCGATGATCTTTCGGAAGCAGTCCTGACCAGTATGTTGTCGGTCGGACAGCGTATCCCGGCAAAGAATATCCTGCTCTCGACCGGAACACCGAAACAGAAAGTGGCCATGCTGGATGCAGCGAAGATGCTTGCCCGCAAAGGATACAGCCTGTTCGCTACCGGCGGAACACACCGCTTCCTGGAAGAAAACAATATCCCGAGTACCTTGGTCTACTGGCCGAGTGAAGAAGGCAAACAGCCGCAGGCACTCACCATGCTCCACGAAAAGAAGATCGACATGGTGGTCAATATCCCGCGCGACCTTTCCGCCGGAGAGCTGGACAACGGTTATAAGATCCGCCGTGCCGCAACCGACCTGAATGTCCCTCTGATCACGAATGCCCGCTTGGCAAGTGCCTTTATCGAAGCATTCTGTACCTTGTCTATAGACGATATAGAGATCAAGAGCTGGCAGGAATATAAGTAAAGAACATAGATTTTACCGATGTAAAGTGTGTCCGGCTCATTTAGTCCGGGCACACTTTTTTGTTTAGTGGAATAGGGGTTTTTATTAGATGTGTTGTCTTATCAGTAAAAACTAAAAATGAATAGATCATGAAAAGAAATGTGTGTTTACTATATTTCTGGAAGTAGATTCGGTTGTTGTCTAAAACCTAAATACCCCTTAGTTGTAATGGCTGAGGGGTATTTTTGTTTTCATTAAATAAAGTTACACAATCAGAGCGGAGAAGTTAAAAAGTAAATTTTACTTTTGTACACAGTTGTGAAACATATTCTAAATCGGAATAGTTATACTCATGTAATAATTCAACCAATATGAAGATAGGACTATTTATCCCGTGTTATATCAACGCGGTGTATCCCGAGGTTGGCGTAGCCTCTTACAAACTCTTAAAGCATTTGGGACTGGATGTCGACTATCCTTTAGACCAGACCTGCTGCGGCCAGCCGATGGCGAATGCGGGTTTCGAAAACGAATCGTTGAAACTGGCCCTGCGTATGGAAGAACTGTTTCGGCAATACGATTATGTGGTCGGCCCCTCGGCCAGTTGCGTAGCTTTCGTGAAAGAAAACCATCCGGGCATACTGAAGTCCGGAGGGCATGCTTGCCTGAACAGCGGCAAGATATACGATATCTGTGAGTTCCTCCACGATATCGTGAAACCGGAAAAGCTGCCGGCCGTTTTCCCCCATAAGGTGAGTATACATAACAGTTGCCACGGCGTGCGCGAACTGCATTTGTCTTCTCCGAGCGAAATGAATATCCCTTATTTCTCCAAGCTGCGCGACTTGTTGAAGCTGGTGGAGGGCATTGAGGTGCTGGAACCGAAGCGTATCGACGAATGCTGTGGTTTCGGTGGCATGTTCGCTGTCGAAGAACCGGAAGTCTCGGTTTGCATGGGACACGATAAAGTAAAGGATCATATGAGCACCGGAGCCGAGTTTATCACCGGAGCCGACAGTTCCTGCCTGATGCACATGCAAGGTGTGATCGAACGGGAACATCTGCCGATCCAAACGATTCATATCACTCAAATATTAGCCGCTGGATTATGAGCACGAAACATTCTATAGCTGCTGCCCGTTTCATTGCTAACAGGAAACAGGAAGCCTGGCACGACGAAACCCTTTGGATGGTCCGTGCCAAAAGAGACAAAATGAGTCATTCGCTGCCCGAATGGGAACGTTTACGCGAATTGGCCTGCGATATAAAACTCTACTCCAACAGCCATTTGGATACACTGCTGGAAGAGTTTGAGAAGAATGCCATAGCCAATGGGGCAATTGTCCATTGGGCGAAAGATGCGGCGGAGCATAATGAGATCGTCGAAAGGATTCTTCAACAGCATAATGCCCATACATTGATCAAGAGTAAATCCATGTTGACGGAAGAGTGCGGTATGAATGAGTATCTGTTCGGGAAGGGGTATGATATCATCGAGAGTGATCTCGGCGAACGTATTCTTCAATGGATGCACCTTCATCCGAGCCATATCGTGATGCCAGCCATCCATATCAAACGTCAGGAAGTGGGTGAGATGATGGAGCGTGTGCTGGGGACGGAAAAGGGTAATTCTGATCCTACCTATCTGACGCATGCCGTCCGTAAAAATATGCGCGAAAAATTCCTGACGGCTGATGTAGCCATGACGGGAGCTAATTTTGCTGTCGCTTCGACCGGTGAGATTGTGGTTTGTACCAATGAAGGAAATGCGGATATGGGGACTTCGTTCCCTAAAGTCCATATTGCCACGTTCGGAATGGAGAAGATCGTTCCCGACCAGGAGGCGCTGGGCGTCTTTACCCGTCTGCTGGCCCGTTCCGGTACAGGGCAACCGATTACCTCTTATACTTCCCATTACCGTAAACCGCAGGATGGCGGTGAGTTCCACCTTATAATTGTAGATAATGGACGCAGCGATATCCTGGCAAAGCCCGACCATATCCGTACATTAAATTGTATCCGTTGCGGGGAATGTATGAATACCTGTCCGGTATATCGCCGGAGTGGCGGGTATTCCTATACCTATTTTATACCCGGCCCGATCGGTATCAACCTGGGCATGCTGAAGAATCCGGAAGAGTACTCCGATAATGTGTCTGCCTGTTCTTTATGCCTGTCCTGTTCGAATGTCTGTCCGGTGAAGATCGACCTGGGTGAACAGATTTATCGTTGGCGTCAGGATCTGGATAAAATCGGTAAGGCCAGTTCGGAAAAGAAAATAATGTCGGGTGGCATGAAGTTCCTGATGGAACGGCCGGGTTTATTTAATACGGCGCTGAAATTTGCTCCGCTGGTAAATAAAATGCCTCGTTTTATGATATACAATGGTTTGAATGCCTGGGGAAAAGGACGTGAGATGCCGGCATTTGCCAAAGAGTCGTTCAATGATATGTGGAAGAAAAATAAAGTAAAATAAGATGAGTACAAAAGATGATATATTATCCCGTATCCGCAGCCATACCGGGACGCGTTACGAGAAACCGGAAATCACGTTGGATGCAATCACTTATGCAGACAAACTCAAACAGTTCTCCGACTCGTTGGAAGCAGCCGGCGGTCAGGCTGTCGTATGGCAGCCGGGCGGGGACATCAATGAATTGATCCGCCGGCATTTCCCGGAGGCAAAACGTATCGGTTCGAATCTGCCCGGAATAACCGTTGCCACCTTCAATCCGGATTCTCTTTCCGATCCCAGGGAATTGAACGATACCGACCTGGCCATTGTGGAAGGTTGTTTCGGGGTGGCGGAGAACGGAGCTGTCTGGATTACGCAGCAGGTGAAATTCAAAGCACTCTACTTTATTCCGACAGCCCTGGTAATCATTATCAATAAAGATGCTTTAGTCAATAACATGCATGAAGCCTACCGGCAGCTGGAAGATACCGACTATAAATACGGCTTCTTTGTCTCCGGCCCATCCAAAACAGCCGACATCGAACAGGCCCTGGTGCTGGGAGCCCATGGACCGATGAAGGTACTGGTGGTTTTGAAAGAGGGGTAAGTTCGGAATTTATCAAATGTGAACTATCTTGTCCCTGTGTCAAGCACGGGTACGAGATAGTCCTTCTTACATTCTTTACTTCGCTTTCTTTACAGCTGCAATTGCAGCTTTGTAATCCGGTTCCTGGCTGATATCTTTCACATACTGTACATATGTTATTTTGCCATCTTTGTCAATTACTACTACGCCGCGGGCAAGCAACTTATTCTCTTTTATCAGGAAGCCATAATTCATTCCAAACTCGCTTTCCCTGTAATCCGACAAGGTATAAATCCGGTCGATCCCTTCTGCCGCACAAAAACGTTCCAATGCAAAAGGAAGGTCTTTGGATAGCGTCAGGACAACCACATCTTTCCCTAAACCGGAGGCCTCTTCATTAAATCTTCTTGTCTGGGCGGCACAGACTTTGGTGTCGACGGAAGGAAAAACGGATAGAACAACGACTTTCCCTTTGAAATCGGACAACTTCACTTCTTTCATATTACTGTCTATCCCGGTGAAATCAGGAGCCATCTCTCCGATATAGGCTTTTGTACCCAGCAAGGTGACTGGCTTTCCCTTCATTGTAATTCCTTGATTATCGCCGGATGATTGACCGACTGCCATGCCGGTGGAAATCAATATACACAATATCATGTAAAATAATCTGTTCATAATCTTCTTTTTGTTATGTTTTTATAGAGAATTTATCAAAGCAAATATAAAGAAATCAGAGGGGATGGGATGATATTTCCCTATTCATTTTATCTATCGGTTGATAGATATAGATGATCGGATATATATTTAACGGATACCTCCGGATAAAAGGATAGAAAATATTGGCTTTTAAGTGAATAGTATTATTTTTGTGGAAGACTTAATCCGTATTCACGAACATAATACTCAATATTCTTTTACCATGAGCAACGTAGAAATGATGAACAGAAGAAAATTTATCCGGACAGGTGTTGCCGGAGTAGCCGGATTGTCTCTGGCGCAGGTGGGATGGGCTGATATACAGCGGGTGCTTCCTCCAGATATGTCGGTCGATAAAGTAAAGCTGGGAAATACCGGACTGGAAGTCTCACGGATCGCTTTGGGGACCGGGACGAAAGGCTGGAACTATGAATCCAACCAAACCCGTATCGGGTTGGATAATTTTGTGAAACTGGCTCATCATGGCTATGAACGCGGACTTCGCTTTTTCGATATGGCCGATATGTACGGTTCACAACCTTTTGTCGGTAAAGCCTTGAAGGAGTTACCCCGTGAAAAGGTCACCCTGATGACAAAGATGTGGACGTATGATGAGGGTTCGGAGAAAAGGGAACCGGTCCGGAAAACGCTCGACCGCTTCCGGCAGGAAGCCGGTACCGAGTATTTCGATATCCTGCTGATGCATTGTATGACTGACGGCAATTGGCCGGAAACGCGTAAATTTTATATGGAAGGACTTACCAAAGCAAAGGAGGAAGGCATCGTAAAAGCCGTCGGTATTTCTTGTCATAACTGGAATGCAATGGCTGAAGCCGCTCAAAATCCGTGGTGCGACATTATCCTGGCCCGCCTGAACCCATTCCAAAGCCATATGGACGGTACTCCGGAAGATGTAAACGCCCTCTTGGGCAAAGCCCGGGAAAACGGGAAAGGTATTATGGGAATGAAGATTTTTGGCGAAGGAAAACATGTTACTGATGAAGAACGCGAATGTTCGATACATTTTGCTGTCACTGAAAGCAATCTGCATTGTATGACACTTGGCCTGGAATCGATTGCCCAAATGGACGATGCAATCGAAAGGGTGATGAGAAATGTAAAAAACAGCTGATAATTATTCTTTCTAGACGGATAACTACCCGTGACCGGATGGGTAGTCATCCGTTGCTTAGCCGATGCCTGTTCATTTTTTAGTCAAATATTTGTGTGTTTATTCCGGGAAATACCTATCTTTGCCCCATCACATTATAAATACCTCCGATGAAAATATCTAAGTAAGCCGGTTTCAGAACATATAATTTAAAAGGTTCAATCTCTGTTGAACCGATTTCTGTATAACCATCCCGGCTATTTCATGCGCTTATTCCTAGCGCTTTTTTTATTTCCAAATTTTAGTTTCTAACATTTTTAAAGCAGATAGACTATGTGCATATCAGTACAACAGCTTTGCTATATCCATGCGGATAAAGAACCACTATTCAGAGATATCAGTTTGACGGTAAATAAAGGAGAACAAGTTTCATTGGTCGGAAATAACGGGTCCGGCAAATCTACCTTATTGCGGATTATGGAAGGTAGCCTGAAGCCCTCCTCGGGTGAAGTCGTTTGTTCCTCCAAACCCTATTATGTGCCCCAGCATTTCGGGCAATACGATGAATTGACCGTAGTGCAGGCCTTGCAGGTTGAGGCTAAAATCAAGGCATTGCATGCTATCATTGCCGGAGATGCCTCGGTAGAGAACTTTACGATTCTGGATGATGACTGGAATATCGAAGAACGAAGCCTGGCCGCTCTTTCTTTTTGGGGATTGGAGCATATCCGGCTGGACCAGACGATGAATACGCTGAGTGGTGGCGAAAAGACAAAAGTATATTTGTCGGGCATACAGATACATTCCCCTGAAATTATCCTGATGGACGAACCGACCAATCATCTGGATACCGGAAGCTGGGACAAACTCTATGACTTTATCAGGTCGAGCCGTGCCACTATCCTTATTGTGAGCCATGACAGAACATTGCTTAATTTGTTGCCTTACACTTGTGAACTCGACAGAAGTAAGATCACATTGTACGGTGGCAATTACGATTTTTATAAGGAGCAGAAAGAGATCGCACTGGCAGCCTTGCAGAATCAGTTGAGTGAAAAAGAAAAAGAGTTGCGCCAGGCAAAGAAAATAGCCAGGGAGGCGCTTGAAAGAAAAAATAAATCGAGTGTAAGAGGAGAGAAAGCAGCCATAAAGAAAGGTATTCCCCGTATAATGATGGGGGCTATGAAACAGCACGCAGAACAGAGTGCGGTTAAGTTGAAGGATGTGCATGATGAGAAAATGAGTTCGCTCAGTTCCTCCATTACGGATATCCAGACCGCTTTGCCGGATATGCGGCAGATGAAAACGGATTTTAATTCACCGAATCTTCATACCGGTAAAATACTGGTGACTGTTAAGGATATGAACTTTGGCTATGGCGTGAACCGTTTATGGTCCGAACCACTAAACTTGCAGATCAGAAGTGGCGACCGTATCCGGTTCGGCGGTAACAATGGTTCAGGAAAGACAACCTTGCTGAAGCTGATCCTGGGAGAACTGCAACCTGTAGAAGGCTCTGTTGATCGTGCCGATTTCAAGTATGTTTATATCGATCAGGAATATTCGATTGTGTTGCCTAACCTGACTGTGTTTGAGCAATTAGAGAAGTATAATCTGTTTGCCAAACCTGAACATGAGTTAAAAATGATTTTGAGCCGTTTCCTTTTCCCGGTCGGGACCTGGGATAAAAGTTGTTCAAAATTAAGCGGTGGAGAGAAAATGCGGTTGGCTATCTGCTGTCTGATGGTCAGTAATAGTACGCCGGATATCTTTGTTTTGGATGAACCGACGAACAATTTGGATATTCAGAGTGTTAATATAATAACAACAGCAATCAGGGACTATAAAGGTACCGTGTTGTTGGTCTCACACGATCTTTATTTTGTGAAAGAAATTAAAATAAACAGGTCAGTTGAACTTTTTTCATCAACTCCTGTTATTAAGATATAGTGTTTTTCATGGTATTAGAATTAAGTTAGATTAGGTTATCCGTCTTGTCCGCGAGGATAGGGCGGTTTTTTTTTAGGCAGTCTTTATCAGCTTTTCGAGTGACTTCAGAAATTCACGGGTTGGTTCGATATATCGTTCTACATCGTCGGCAGTCAGATCATAAAGATCGTCATAATCGCCGGATTGTCTCATTTCAAACAGTCATAACACAATCCCTTCTTTTTCTACATTTTTATAAAACGGAGTGAAGCTGCGTTTCAGCCAGTCGTTAATCGTATAAAGTTTGGGACTTATCATTTCGTTAATTTTCCAACCTAGTTCGTACAAAGGATAAGAGATACGGTCGAAATCGTCTGGGTCCAATTTGTTTTTGTCGACTAATATAAGGATGTCCCAATCGGAGTCTGAACGGGCATCATTCCTGGCTCGTGAACCGAAAAGAATTACTTTGGCACCGGGAGCCACTTGAAGAAGTGTCTCTTTAATTTTAGCTAATACAAGTTCTTTCGTATTTTTCATCCGGATGTGTATTTAACAGTTCTGTGCAAATATAAGTAATTCGGTTGAATATAGTTGATTCGTCGGTTATATATTTATCCTCCCTTGTATTTCGATGCAGCCAGTATTTCCTGTGCATTATCGTTTTTCATCAATGCTTCGGGAGTTGTATTTGTTTCTTTTATGTACTGTTCGATGATTTGCAGTCCGACCCAGCTGCCGATATTTCCGGGAGCATCGCTTGCCAGGAATTGGGCAGGCATGTCTTCGAAATATTTCATGGTGTTCATCTGGTCCGGTGTATATAAATGTTTCCGTTCGACAATGGCTTTCCATATATTGGTTTCGTTATTTTTGCACCATTCCCAGGCCTCGTCTGTATAACCGAACAAAGCGGCCGGAGTCATCTCCGGTAATGCTGATAAAACCAGGTATTTTATTTTGCCTTCATAGATCATCCGGTCGAGCAATACATTTTCATTGCCGTTAAATGGGTATTCGGACATCAGCCAGCCGGCGATGTAATCGGGAACCACATGTGAGGGTTGCATCTTACGGCGTTGATAGTCATAGAAAAAGTCCTGATACAACGGATAATCTTCTCCCATATATTTGTCGATGGAGAGTGATAACAGACTGTCGCCGACCAATACGTTCTGGTTGAATCCGGAAACGTGCATGTACAAAGCCGGAATTTGCATAGTCGGGAATTTATCCTGTATCCAGGCGAATGCGTTGCCGAGCGATTGCTCTGTCTCTGTGACCGAATCATATTTTTTGATTGCATCCGCATAAAGATTTTTCAGGGTTGGTTCGGAATAAAAGTTTTCCAGTTTATTGAAAAAGCCGGGCATTTCCGGCGATTGCATATTCAGGATACCTTTACCCAGAATCTCTGTCATCAGCGGATATTGATTCAATAGCTGTTGGTTGAGCGTCGTATCGTCGGAGTTTATTAGCTGGAACAATGCTTTGTCGAACCGGTTGATCGGCATCGGAGTGGCTGTCGTGATATTGTTTGCATTTGTATTTTGTCCGTTACAGCTGCAAAAGCCGATGGTCATAAGGAATGTCAGAAGTATTTTGAAGTTCATCGTTTTTGTCTTTATGTTATGTATTGACTGATTTCTCTGTCTTTTTAATACGTTAAAAAATATTACCCGGTATACTATTTTCAAATATCCGGTATAGTAATCCGAATTAGATGGTATAGTAGTGACAAAATGATAAACGGATAATTAACGGTTATATTGTATGGAAAACTTCTTATTACTACCTTTGCATCCCTTTTTGAATATCCATTATGCAATTTACGAATAAACAAATTTGGCAGATTACCTATCCTGTACTCATCAGTTTGCTGATGGAGCATATGATCGGGTTGACCGATACGGCTTATCTGGGCCGGGTAGGAGAGGTTGAGCTGGGAGCTTCGGCACTGGCGGGAGTTTATTATCTGGTTATTTATATGCTGGGATTCGGTTTTAGTGTCGGAGCACAGGTCCTGATTGCCCGGCGCAACGGAGCACAGGATTATACCCGGATCGGACCGGTTTTCATGCAGGGAGCACTTTTCCTGTTATTACTTGCTGCCACCTTATTTACGGTTTCCCATTTCTATTCACCGGTGATTCTTCGGAAGCTGATCGGCTCGGATGAGGTTTACCAGGCGACCATGAGTTATATCGATTGGCGTGTCTACGGGTTCTTCTTCTCGTTCATAGCGGTGATGTTCAGGGCGTTTTATGTCGGTATCACCAAGACTAAGATACTGACGGCCAACTCTGTCGTGATGGTGCTGACGAATGTGGTGCTAAATTATATCCTGATATTCGGTAAGTTCGGTTTCCCGGCTTTAGGGATTGCCGGAGCGGCGATCGCTTCTTCTATTTCTGAGGCGGTGTCGGTGTTGTTCTTTATCATTTATACCTGGAAGAAGATCGATTATAAGAAGTATGGAATGTTTAGTTTTACCGGAATTGATTTCCGGATGTTGAAACAAATATTGAATGTATCGATCTGGATAATGGTGCAACATGGTATCGCGTTTATCGGTTGGTTTATCTTTTTTGTAGTGATGGAGCATCAGGGGGAACGTCCGCTGGCTATCACGAATGTAGTACGGAGTATCTCGTCTTTCCTGTTTATGTTTGTCAATGCGTTTGCTTCCACGTCGAGTTCACTGGTGAGTAACCTGATCGGTTCCGGCAAGTCGGACCAGGTGATGGGATTGTGCGGACGGATGATAAGGCTTTGTTACTTTTTTGTGTTGCCGTTAGGGATATTGATCGCTTTATTTCCGGATTTGGTACTGCGTATTTATACGGATAATCCGGACTTGATACAAAGTTCTGTTCCGTCCCTTTGGGTCATGCTTTCTTCCTATATATTGGCGGTTCCTGCTTTTATTTATTTCTTCAGCGTTTCGGGAACAGGGAACACACAGGTTGCATTATGGATCGATATGGCAAGTATTTTAGTCTATGTATCCTATACGTTCCTGGTCGGTGTCTGGTTACATGCCGATGTAGCGGTTTGCTGGACAACGGAACATGTTTATAATGGGATGCTGTTTATTGCCTTCTTCTATTTGTGGAAAGGTAATTGGAGGAATAAGAAGCTATAGTTCATCCTCTGTAAAAACATATATGTTTTGAAATCAAAAGTCCCTAGTTTTGTAATCAAAAGTAGGGACTTTACATTTTAAAAGATAGGTACTTTTTGGGGAAGTTTGCCGATAGTTTGTAACTTGCTTTAACACACCCCCTTCCCCCTCTCGAGAGGGGAAAAGTTACTCTCCCGTTATAAAAGAAAGGTTCATCTCTTTACAATGTAATCTATTTACAGATATGGCAGGTTTCTCTTTTGCCATATTTTTTCACAATTTCATATTTGTTGTTTAAAGGTATCCTCAGTCCTTGTGGAACTATGTTAATTTAATCCGGATTGTTAATTGTTACAAATATCCGTATTAAATAAAAATCACAAGTTACAAAAATGATATTTAATATAATAAAACTGGCACTATCCCTAAATAAGTTTCGAAAGTCATCTTGAAAACAGATATGTAATCCACGGAATCTTTTTGTGTTAACTATGTGTTAAATTGTTAATGTATTGATATACAATGCATGTCTTCTTTTTTGTGTTTCTGATATTAACATAGTTCCACAAGAACTAATAGTCAGTAACATAAATGAAATAGCTTATGAAGACATAAAATGAACCTATTCAATAGTATCAGTAATTAACATATTTAATTGTTAAACTTAATATCAATATAATGAATAAATCTATATGCAGTAATATAAAAGGAAAAGCTGTATCCCTAACTATTCTATGTGTTTTTAGTTATACAATATCTTTTGCGTCGGTTAATGTAGGAGTAGATAGGGGCAAATCAGCTTCAAGTGGGATTATTCCGAATCAGAGTCAGGCAACCTTCAATTTAAAAGGAAAAGTAATTGATGATATGGGAGAGCCTCTTCCCGGTGCAAATATAGTTCTCGTTGGTGGCACAAGAGGTGTTGCCACAGATATCGACGGATCATTTGTGATCAGTGTTTCGGTTGGTGAAAAACTGACTGTTTCTTATCTGGGTATGGAAGATCAGATTGTAACGGTCAAGGATAAGAAGGATCTTGTAATTACGATGAAACCCAAAACGGATGAACTGGAGGAAGTGACTGTCGTTGCTTTTGCCAAACAAAAGAAGGAAAGTGTTATCGGATCTATTACAACCTTGAATCCATCGGAATTAAAAGTTCCTTCCAGCAACCTGACTACGGCAATGGCCGGACGTCTGTCCGGAGTGATTGCCTATCAACGAAGTGGCGAACCGGGAAAAGACAATGCTGAATTTTTTATTCGCGGTGTGACTACTTTCGGTTATAAAAAAGATCCTCTCATTCTTATTGATAACAATGAGGTTACTACTACGGAATTATCCCGCATTCAGCCGGATGATATCGCTTCTTTTTCTATTATGAAGGATGCCACAGCAACAGCCCTTTATGGGTCTCGTGGTGCTAACGGTGTTATTTTGGTAACGACGAAAGAAGGAGCGGAAGGGGCCGCCCAGGTAAGTATCCGGTTGGAAGGTTCTATGTCGCAACCGACAAAAATGGTGGAACTGGCCGATCCGATAACCTATATGCGTCTCCATAATGAAGCCGTTTTGACACGTAATCCGATGGGGGCACTACCTTATTCGCAACAGAAGATAGATAATACGATTGCCGGTGTGAATCCGTACGTTTATCCGGCTACGGACTGGTATAACGAACTATTCAAGAATAATACATTCAACTACCGTGCCAACTTTAATGTAAGTGGTGGTGGTAAAGTTGCTCGTTATTACATTGCCGGCAGTTATATTTCGGATAAGGGTGTATTGAATGTCGATAAAAAGAGCAGTTTCAATAATAATATCAACTTGAAACGATATATGCTTCGTGCCAATGTAAATATCAATGTTACCAAAACGACAGAAGCTGTCGTTCGTTTGAGCGGTGCATTTGATGACTATACCGGACCGATAGATGGTGGCGATCAGCTGTTCGCAAAAGTAATGCGGACTAACCCTGTTTTGTTCGCCCCTTCTTATCCGGCTGATGAAGCAAATCAGTATACCAAACATATATTATTCGGTAATGCAGACAAGGGACAGTATAATAACCCGTATGCAGATATGTTGAAAGGGTATAAAGATACGCAAACATCTCAGATGGCGGCTCAGTTCGAATTGAAGCAGAATTTGGATTTTATCACAGAAGGATTGTCTCTTCGTGCTATGTTCAATACAAATCGATATGGTTATTTTGATGTATCTCGTCAATATGTACCATTCTTCTATAGAATAGGTTCCTATAATAAGTTGGAGGATACCTATATTTTGGCCCCCCTTAACGAACAGGATGGACGTGAAACATTAGACTTTGTTCCCGGTAATAAAGTAGTTAGTTCTACAACTTATTTTGAAACGGCAGCTAACTGGAATCAAACTTATAATGAAAAGCATGCTGTCGGTGCTATGTTGGTTTTCACACTTCGTCAATCCCTGACTTCCGACGCCAATACATTACAACTTTCATTACCTTCACGTAATGTGAACTTTGCCGGTCGTGCTACTTATGCTTATGATTCGCGTTACTTCCTTGAAGCAAACTTCGGTTATAACGGTTCCGAACGTTTTGCCAGAAAGGAACGTTTTGGTTTCTTCCCTTCAATGGGACTTGGTTGGCTTGTTTCTAGTGAAGCGTTCTGGAATGACGATTTGAAGAAAACGATTAACAAATTGAAACTGAAAGTCACTCACGGGTTATCCGGTAACGATGCGATTGGCAGACCTGAAGATCGTTTTTTCTATATTTCGGAAGTAAATATGAATAGCGATGGAAAGCAATCGTCGTTCGGTACTTATGGAAATTTTGGAGGACGTACGTTGAATGGTGTTTCGATCTCTCGTTACCCGAACGAGGATATAACCTGGGAGACTGCCCGGAAAACAAATCTGGGTGTAGAGTTAGGACTATTTGATAAATTGGAATTGCAGGCGGATTATTTTATGGAATCCCGTTGGAATATTTTAATGTCACGTGCTTCTATTCCTACAACTATGGGGCTTCAGGCTGATGTAATGGCTAATGTGGGAAAAGCTAAAAGTAGTGGTATCGACCTGTCGTTGAACTATAACCATATGATTAATAATGATGCCTGGTTGACGGGGATGGCTAATTTCACTTATGCAACCAGTGAGTTTACTGCTTACGAAGAGCCGGATTACAGTGCAACGCCTTGGAAGTCGAAACTGGGGACTTCCCTGAATCAGAATTTCGGTTATGTGGCTGAACGTTTGTTTGCAGATGAAGAAGATATCCGTAATTCGCCGAGTCAGTTTGGTAATTATATGGCCGGTGATATCAAATATAAAGATATCAATAACGATGGTAAGATTACCGAATTGGATATGGTACCGATGGGTTATCCAACCAGTCCGGAAATTGTTTATGGTTTCGGTCTGTCCGGAGGATACAAACAATGGGATTTATCTTTCTTCTTCCAGGGATTGGCTCGGGAATCATTCTGGATCGACACATCAACGGATAACGGAACTCTACCTTTCCTCAACGGACAGAATGCTTTGTTAAAAGCATATGCAGATGATCACTGGTCTGAAGATAATCGTAACCTGTATGCTTTGTGGCCACGTTTATCTTATGAAGCTGTAGAGAATAATCAGAAACCGTCTACCTGGTTTATGCGCAATGGTTCATTCTTGCGTTTGAAATCATTGGAGTTTGGATATACAGTTCCGACCAATGTACTTAAAAAAGTCTTTGTAAAGAACTTTCGTATCTATTTCAGCGGCACGAACCTGCTAACATTCAGTCCTTTCAAATTGTGGGATCCTGAAATGGGTGGAAATGGTTTAGGATATCCGGTTCAGCGTGTATTCAATTTGGGAGCTCAGATTTCCTTCTAATGAGAGTTGTAACGGGTTTTGTCTTATTTGATTCTATTAATCAATAAATTAGTTTACATGAAAGCATTCTATAAAATATTAATGTTTACAGCATTAATACAGGTATTTACCTCGTGTGACGGTTATCTGGATTTAGTACCGGATAACGTAGCAACGGTTGAGTCAGCTTTTACGAATCGAGCTGCAGCCGAAAAGTTTTTATATACTTGTTATAGTTATCGCCCGCAGTGGGGGGATTTATTTAATGACCCGGCGATTAACGGTGGTGACGAGACATGGCAGTTCTATCCGATAGCATCACATGTATTTCCAACGTTTACATCTTCTTATCTACAACGTGGTTTTCAAAAACTAGATGATCCTTATCTGAATTTTTGGGATGGTCTGCAAGGTGGTAAAGGCTTATTCATTGGTATCCGTGATTGTAATATCTTCTTGGAGAACATAGCTAGTACGGTTGATTTGGAAGAATCTGAACGTATTCGTTGGGTTGCTGAAGTGAAATTCTTAAAGGCATATTATCATTATTATCTGTTGAAATGCTATGGTCCTATACCTATTATAGATGAAAACCTACCAGTTTCTGCTTCACCTGAACAGGTTGCGGTTTATCGTGATAAAGTGGATGATGTGGTGACTTATGTAAATGATCTGATTTTGGAAGCTTTGCCTGATCTGCCGGATTATAAAGACATGGTTATGAGTATTGAAGGCGGTCGTGTTGATAAACAGATAGCTTTGGCTGTTCGTGCAGAGATGTTGGTAATGGCTGCCAGCCCTTTGTTCAATGGTAATACAGAAATGGCAGGACTGATAGATAATCGCGGGACAGTCTTGTTTAATCAAACGTATGATCCTGAAAAATGGAAAATTGCTGCAGATGCTTGTAAAGAAGCGATAGAAGCTTGTCATGGCGCCGGAAAGAAACTGTATACGGAAATTGAACCGATCACAGTGACTCAGCATCCTGTGTTCCAATTGCAGACTATGTTGCGTCAGGTTGTTTGCGAACGTTGGAACTGTGAGTTGATATGGGGAGGTACAAATAGTCAATGCAGGGATCGTTCCTATCATTCGACCCCTCGTGTTGTACGTATCGATGCAGGAATAATCAATACAATCAGTGCTCAATGGGCTCCGACAATTAAAACAGTGGAACGTTTTTATACATCCAATGGTGTCCCTATGAATGAAGATAAACAGTGGAGCAAAGAGGGATGGTATGATAAACGCTATGAATTACGTTCGGAACCTTCCTCCGGAGATGAGAAATATTTTGTAAAGGAAGGACAACGTACTTGTTATATGCACTATAACCGTGAACCTCGTTTTTATGCCAGCATAGGTTTCGACCAGGGAATCTACTACGGAAACGGGAAAAACGACTTCGAGTCATGTAACTATACCAACTTTTTAAATTTGGGGTGGTCCGGTTATCAAGGGGGTAGTTCTTATTCCATAACCGGTTATGCTCCGAAGAAAATGGCTAGTTATAAAAACGGTGTTACTAACAGTACTATTGCAGAACCGGAATATTACCCTTTTCCTGTTATCCGTTTGGCTGATCTTTATTTGCTTTATGCGGAAGCATTGAATGAATATTCCGGTCCTTCGGCAGAAGTGTATGAATATATAGACCGGATTCGTGAACGTGCCGGATTGGAGGGGGTAATAGATTCATGGAGTAAATATTCTACCGATCCGTCTAAACCGACGACAAAAGAAGGTTTGCGTAATATTATCCATGATGAAAGAACGGTTGAGTTTGCTTTTGAATCCAAACGTTATTGGGATATTCGTCGTTGGAAGCAGATCGATACTTATAATATACAGCCTCAGGGGTGGAATATCATGGGTGAGACACCTGAAGACTTTTATAAGTTGCAGAATGTGGCTGAAGTTCCTGTAAAAGTTACGGTGAAAGATTATTTTATGCCTATCCGGGAGACGAATATTATTACTAATAAAAATCTTGTACAAAATTACGGTTGGTAATAAATTCATTATCTAATACATTATAATAATGATGAATATGAAAAATAAGATTATACTGTCTGTCATGACGCTAGGTTTGATCACTTGGTCATGCAGCGAATCTCCAATAGGACAGCAACCTATAGATTCCATTGCTCCGGGGGCTGTCTCGAATGTGAATGTAAAAAATATTCCCGGAGGGGCTATTCTTAGTTATACTTTACCGGATGATGAAGATTTGCTTTATGTTAAAGCCGTTTATAACTTAAAGGAAGGGTTGGCTGAAGCTAAAAGTTCTCTTTATACGGATACGATCAAGGTAGTAGGTTTTGGCGATATGGAACCGCGTGAGGTTTCGCTTATAGCAGTGGATCGGAGTCGTAATGAATCTGCTCCTGTGAAAGTAACGGTGAATCCTGAAGAACCTCCCGTGTTGACGATCGGTAAGACACTTGATTTGGTACAAGATTTTGGGGGGGTACAAGGACTGTGGACAAATAGCAACCGGGATGAGGTGACAGTTCATATTGTACGTAAAGATGAATATGGAGATTATCAACCCTTGGAAACATTTTATACGACTGTTATAGAGGGGAGTGGAGCTGCCCGTGGTTTGGATACTATTCCAATGGATTTCGGAATCTACGTGAAGGATCGCTGGGGAAATATCAGTCCGACTCTTTATAAAGAGTTGACACCTATGTTTGAAACCTCATTCGATAAGACTAAATGGTCCGATGCTAAATTACCGAACGATATTGGTGAAGGAGCTGGTTGGGGGATGTCTCGTATATGGGATGGCATTTATGGTCCAGGTGATAATGGTTTTAGTTCGCCGGGTGGAACCGGGGTTTGGCCTCAATCGATTACTATTGATTTAGGAGCGGTAGGTAAGATCAGTCGTTTATTACTCTATCAACGTGGAGATGCTTATATTTTTTCTGAAGGAAACCTGAAACAGTTTGAAGTTTATGGTGCTACAGATCTGGATCCTACAGGTAATTGGGATAGTTGGACATTGTTGGGTACTTTCGAATCTGTAAAACCTTCAGGGCTTCCTTTAGGTCAGCATTCTTCGGAAGATGATGACGTTGCTCTTGTGTCCGGCGAGAATTTTATTATGCCGTTGGATGTTCCACCTGTTCGATGGATTCGTATAAAAGTGCTTAGAACTTGGGCAGGCGGTGATAATTTCCAGATAGGAGAACTGTTTGTGTTTGGTGACAACAGATCTGAATTATATCAATAATTATAAAAAGAACAGTTTATGAAATTCAATAAAGTATGTTTTGCATTACTGATGCTATTGGCAATCGCCAGCCAGTCATGTACGGATATGAATGATCTTACTGACAAGTATCTTGACGAAGGAGAGATCGTTTATGCCGCAAAAGTGGATAGTGTAGGTGTTCGGGCAGGCGAGAACCGGATTCAATTAGACATTTATGTAAAAGCTCAACGTGTAGAGAATTTACGCGTTTATTGGAATAATTATGAAGACTCTGTCGATGTCGAGATCGGTGGAAAGACTGGTGTTTTTCCTGTTATACTCGATGATATGCCGGAAAGCGGATATCTGTTCCAGTTGGTCAGCTTCGATAAGTTCGGTAACCGTTCGTTGGAATATGAAGCTACCGGATCTTCTTATGGAGAGAACTATAAGAACGGACTTTCTAACAGAAGTTATACAACTGAATTTACCCGTTATGATATGGAAGGCGATTCGATGGTGATTTATTGGGGAGGAACAGTCAGAGGGGCTATCGGTATGGATTTGCAATATACCGATATTTCTGATAAAACGGTCCGTATGGAAGTTCCGGCTGATGCTTCTACTACTACCTTATATAAATTAAAAGGAAATGTGAGTTATAATTTACGTTTCCTGCCGGAAGAGAATGCCATAGATACTTTCACGACTGTTTCTAAAAGTATACCGATTTATTATGAAAGCCCGATAGACAAATCCAGCTGGAAGATTGTCGCTTTTAGTTCGGCTTCGGCTTCTCCTGAATGGCCGGCAACGAATGCTATCGATGGAGATATTAATACTCCGTGGCATACGGAGCATAATCCAACGGCTCCTTTCCCTCATTATTTTATAGTGGATATGGGAGAAGTGATTGATATATCGAGTTTTGAAGTATATCGTCGTATGGACGACTCCGGTGGTGCCCAACCGACGCATCAGATATTCTATGCCGAATCGTTGGCTGATCCGACAGACAGTAATGATATGGGATGGAAGGACTATGGCGTTTACTCTTTAGATAATGTAGTCGATATCCCTCAGTTTTCAAGGGCGGCTAATGTTGTTAAAGCACGCTATTTCATGTATTATGTAGGATCAAACTCCCGCTCATCATATGCTTATATCGGTGAGATCGGTGCTTATTCTCCGGCTGGTGATGGCTTGATTCATTAGGCTTTATTTATTATTCGGCAGTCAACAGTAACTGATTCACGGTTAGTTACTGTTGATGCTGGATTTTTTAGAATAATTTTTGCTTACCGTTTTATCAGAACCGTCAGGCGTAACGAAAGATCGAAAAAGACCATTTTGGCATTTACATTCTGGGTAATATGCCGTTCTGCTTTTGCCAGCTCTTCCATGATATCGAATACATTCCGTTCGTTAACGAAAGGGGCGAATTTTACGGCAAAACCGGATTCGTCCATATTCATATAATTCAGGTCCGGTGACTGGAAACGGTACATAAAGTTTTCACGGATCAGATGCTGGCAGTATTGCAGGAAGTTCTTTTGGCGTTCGCGTCCGATGCCGGCAAGAACATCGGCCATCGCTTTCATCCCTTTGACGTTACGTGCCCAGGAGTTACGCATCATCGCCTTGAACTGCTCCAGATAGAAACTGTTTTCTTCACTCAGGCTGATCGCTTCTATGGCTTTCAGATAACTCCCGTTTGCCAGGTGAGCCACATGTTTTGCATCGTCCGGCGCCAGTCCGAATCGTGTTATCATAGCAGCTGTTATAGCCTCCGGGTGGATGGAACGGACATTGATTCGCTGTGCACGTGACAGGATCGTTCCTAAGATCTGGTCCGGTATTTCCGATACCATCAGGATGACGGTATTCAAAGGAGGTTCTTCTATCACTTTCAGAAGTTTATTCGCACAGGTCGGATGGAGCTTTTCGGGCAGCCAGACCAACAGGATACGATAAGACGCCTCGTATATTTTCAGATTCAATTTACGGATGATTTCGTCACTTTCCTTCGAATAGATGATGGCCTGCGAATTGCCGGCATCAATGTAATCCAGCCATCCATCGATATTGAAATAAGGACGTTCTTTCAGGAAACCGCGCCATTCGGTCAAATAATCGTCGCATACTTCTTTTTTCTTTTCCTTTTTGGCAACGATAGGGAATACAAAATGCAGGTCTGGGTGCGCCAGTTCGTTAAACTTCAGGCAGGACGGACATCTCCCGCAGGCATCAGTCTCGGTCCGGTGCGTACAGTTCAGATAACGGCCATAAGCCAGTGCCAGAGGAAATGCTCCCGCACCTCCCTGTTCCGTGAATAGCTGGGCATGAGGCACAACACCTGTTTGTGCTGAATGGATAAGCTGTTTTTTTATTTCTTCCTGACCGATTATATCTTTGAAGTACATGAATGTTCCTTTTGTATTATCAGAACAAAGGTACAAATAATCGGAAGAAATAAGAAATACTGGCTTCCGTATATATCCGGAGATGGCTTTTATTTGTCTTCTTTCTTTGGAATATAATCTCCCAGATTGATCTTTATGTTAGTACGCTGGCAGGCTCCTAAGATGCCGGTGCCGTTATTTACATTGGTATAAACACGAAGCGGTTCGGCCAATCCTATGTTAGACAGGCTGCCGGATAAAGTGCTGGCACTGATTTTTTCCAATGATAACAAATATTGATAATAAGATTCGGAGAGAGCATACAAGTTAATGCTTCTTTCTTTCAAATCCTGAACACTATAATGTGCCTGTATCAGCTCTTTTACCTGGATGGTATATTCTTTTCCATCAATAAGTTCGTCGGTAAATACACGACCGCCCCGTCCGTCTACGCCGTCATAGCCTAACGTCCCGTCGATAGTGGAATTTACACTGTTGAATATGGGGTCGATATATTGAATGTCTCCTTCCACCCATAACTGGTAGTAATTCGCTTTACCCGGTGTGTTCCTGAAGGTTATGTAATACTGAAAGGCATAATATTCATTATTATAAGTTATATTGCCAGGGGTATTATTTTGTATGCTGTAAGGATCTCCGGTTTCTTTCCGGCAACTGACCTCTATCTTTTCGATCGGAACCCGTTGAGGAACGACGTCTTCTGCCCATGCAGATCCGTACTCGGGTGTGGTAGCCACTAGTTTGACTTTATCACCGGCCTGCGGAATGACCGTCGATATGAAAAAGGTATCCGGTGCTTGATGCTCTTCGACACTATCCAAAGCCTGCCATTTCATATCTTCTTTGTAAGTTCCGTTTATGTAAAGTTCAACCTTTGCATTTCTTAATTTTATACTTGAAATTTCTGTTTGCCCGTTCCAGCCATTGTATTCAGGTTCGAGATTGTCCAGATCTGAGAAAAAATAGGTGCGGGTAATGCTCGCCCGGATAACGGTATCGGGGGATATAGGGCAGTTAATGACGATTTTAGGGGTAGTACGATATTTCTCCACGTCAATTTCGCGGTAACAGGAAGTCAGGATAGATATGAAGCCTGACAGGACAGATAACAGAAGTATTTTTGTTTTCATCTTGTTCAGAATTTATAGGTGTATGAAACCGATGGTATGATAGGCAGAATACTCATCGTTTCGAAATAACAATAATAATTATACCAGAAACGCTTTTTTAAGGTAATCGCATTCATATGGCAATATACATTATATATACTGATATTCCAGATACCCATGCATCCGTTCTTTTTAGGACGATAAATATTGATACCCAGATCAAGCCGGTGATAAGCCGGCAGGCGGAAATTATTGCGTTCGGTGAAATATTCAAGTCCTCCCGGTGTATTCATAAACGGAGGAATAGGAGCTACGTCGGATGGAAAATGTGCCTGTCCGAGGTCTTCGTAATTTTCGAAAGAAGCGGTAAGGCGGTTTCCTGTCATAAATGTCCAGCTGCCGGTTAATTCTACTTTGTCGCTTAGTTTCCAGTTTGCTACGACATTCAGTTTGTGACGGTTGTCGAATTTGGCAGGGTAACGTTTACCGTCATTTATTTCAGCAAACTGGCGGTCTGCCCACATCAGTCCGTATCCTAACCATCCTGTGACACGTCCGGTTTCTTTCCGGGCAATCAGCTCTACCCCGTACGACCATCCTTTGCCCTGGGCCAGTTTATCTTCCCAGCCGATGAATGACGGGAGGAAATTATATCCGTCTTTATAGTCGAGGATATGATTCATCCATTTATAATAACCTTCTACTGAGAAAGAATAGTCGTTGTGCAGATTGTAATAGGCGCCGGCCGATACTTGGTCGCTGACCAACGGGCGGAGTTTCTTACTAACCGGCATCCAGGTATCTGTCGGCAGACTCATATAACTTTCGTTTATCTGGTGAATGTACTGGCTCATCCGGGCATAGGATGCTTTCAGGCTTAGATGGGGATTGATCAGGAAGCGGGAAGATATGCGGGGTTCCAGCGAAGTATACGTTTTTTGACGGACATTGTAAAGACTGAAACGTATCCCGGCATTCAGGCGGATAAAATGATTGACTGTCCAGTCATCTTCTGCATAAACAGCCAGTTCATTTGCCGATAAAGTCTCTTTCACATCTTTGACTTCCAGTTTCTCATAATCGCCGGTCACTTCATTTTGGGTATATTCCGGGCGGAAATGATGATAGATGTAATTGCTACCGAAACGGACATGATGGGCAGGAGCGGGCAAATAGTCGAAATTCATTCGGAAACCCAGGTCGTTGATACCATTTTCAGTCGATGTATTTCTTTTACTTTTTTTATACTCCTCATCGTCTTTTTTACCTGTCTGGTTTTCCTCTATTCTTCTTATGGAGGAATTATAACGTGTGTAATAAGCCGAAATATTACTGAACATTTTATGATTCATCACATAAGACCATCCGGCGGAGGCAACGGTATTTCCCCAGCGTAATTTCCCGATATCTTTCGATTCGTAGTAGAGATTATCATCACTCGTTTTATAATCGGTACTTCCTCCTTTTAGAAAATCTTGTCCGAAATAAAGGTTGACATATCCTTGGCTGCGGTCATTGAAGTGATGGTTTACCTTCATGTTGATGTCGGTGAACGCATATCTTCCCGTTCGTTTTTTTCCATCCTTTTTCTCTATTCTGTTCCAGATGGCAAGTGCCGGAGCTGTCAGCACATCGAACCAGGAGCGGCGCAGGGATGCATTGAATGATGTTTTATCTTTGACGAGCGGACCTTCAAAATTAATGTTTCCGGAAGTGAGGCCCAGCATGGCGCTGCCATGATATTCTTTCATATTTCCATCTTTGGTATGTACGTCGACTACGCTTGAAAGTCTTCCTCCGTAACGGGCGGGAAAAGCCGATTTGTAAAAATCGACATCTTTCAGAGCCTCGGCATTAAAAGCGGAAAAGAGTCCTCCCAGGTGGTTTACCTGGTAAAGGGGAATGCCGTCTATCATATAGAGGTTCTCATCGCCATTGCCACCCCGGACGTACATACCAGCCAAACCTTCCGTTCCTGCCGAAACACCCGGCTGTGTCTGCAAAGTCTTGATCACGTCCGATTCTCCGAGAAGGGTTGGGATTGATTTTACTGTTTTCTGTGAAATCTTCAATGTCCCCATCTGGGGAGTGTATACCGGATTTTGTGAAGCATTTGTTCCGGTAACGACTATTTCCTGAAGTTCTTTACCGCTTTTGAGCAGTATTTCCATGACCGTATCTTTTTTCAGATCATTCAAATGATATGCGAAGCGCTGGTAACCAATATAAGATGTTTCCAGCTGGATATCACCTTGTTGTACGGTCAGACTGAAAAAACCATGGTTATTGGTTGCTGTCCCTTCCTGGGTTTTGGGATTGTAGACGGAAGCACCGATAAGGTATTCGGTTGTATATTGATCGCGGATAAAGCCGCTGATCGTAACGAGATTGCTTTTTCTTCGTAAGATAATAAATTTTCCTTTTATAGTATAGGTGACGGAGAGATCCCTGAAAAGCATATCAAGACAGGTACGCAACGGAACTTGATTTACCTGCAATGTTACTTTCGGAATATCTTTGATAACCGAAGATTCGTAAGAAAAGGACATCTCCGATTGCTTTTCGATTATCACAAGAACATCAGGTAGAGGGAGATTGCTGATATTCAATGTGATAGTAGGTGCTTTATCGGCCTCGGCAGCATTTGCCGGATACAGTATACCGAGTGACAACAGCAAGATAAACAATTGGATAAATAATTTCATTCTATTTCATCATAAATGATTAATGTGTCAAGATAAAGAATAATATATATTTTTTCTGTTAAACCAGATGAATAAAATACAGGAGGGGCAGATAATCTTTTAATTCTTTGCGTAAAATCTTTAAAGCCTGCTGTATCCGATAATCTATGGTTTTGCTCGAGACTCCTGCCTGTTCAGCTATATCCTTGTAGCTCATGTGCTGGAACCTGTGCATGACAAATGCCTGGCGGTAGCTGTCCGGTAATTTATTTATAGCTTTTTTGAGCAGTTCCCTTAGTTCTGTAATCTGGTAATAATCGGTCTCCTGTAACATTTCCTGCATCTGCTCGAAGAAGACGGTGTCGGCTTTACTTTTTGCTTGTAGACTGGCTATTTTGTTAATTGCTCTATTATATATTATTTTAAACAGATATTGGCTGAGTGATTTTTCGATAACCAGCTCTTTGCGGGATTCCCATAACCAGAACAGAACATCCTGGACAATCTCCTCAGAATCTTCTAATGAAATAAACTTGTGGCAATATGCGCACAACATCGGGTAATATTTCCGAAACAAGAAGGTATATGCTTTTCTGTCTGACTGACGTAATGCTGACAAAAGAAAATTCTCATTCTGGTATTGTTCGTTATGTATACTCCCTTTCATATGTTTTCTTATCTAAGAGCAAATATCATAATTTTTTTTGAAAAAAGTCGATTTTTGTTTAGGAACTCATCCGATCCCACCTGTCATAATAATAAAAGGTGATTTTAATGAGCGAAAAGAATATAGATATTGTAGAGGAGCTTCTTCCCCGTTATTGTGAAGGCAATGTGTCTGCGGAGGAAAGAGAGAAAGTTGAAAAATGGATCCGTCAATCTGAGGAGCATTATAAAATAGCCCGGCAGATACAACTGATCTATTTGGCATCGGATACTATCTCTGTCATGGATCGGGTAAATACGGACAATGCTTTATCCAAAGTAGACAACCGTATTTTCAGAAGCCAACTAAAGGCGTTGTTTATATGGGGGCAGCGGGTGGCTGCCATATTATTCATCCCGTTGCTGGTTGCTTATCTGTTGCAAGTACTTATTCCTGAAAAACAGGATATCCGTATGTTGGAAGTCCGGACAAATCCGGGTATGACGACCAGCCTGACATTACCGGATGGTACAAAGGTTAATTTGAATTCCGAGTCTTCACTGGTATATCCGGAGAGTTTCGAAGGGGAATTCCGTTCGGTCCGCTTGGAAGGTGAGGCTTTCTTTGAGGTCGTAAAGAATCCGGAAAAGCGGTTTGTTGTAACCACTCCTTACAATGCCAGCGTGGAAGTGTTGGGTACTTCTTTTAATATGGAAGCATTTAAATGGGATTCTATTGTCTCGACTACATTGATAAGCGGGAAAGTCGCATTCATTTCCAAGTCCGGACAGGTGGATATAAAGCCGGGTGAAAAATTGGTTTATAATATCCAGACGAATCGGTCGGATATATATCAGACAAGCGGGGAAGCTGAGATATCCTGGAAGGATGGAATGATTATTTTCAAGAAGACTCCTTTTGAAGAAGCATTGCGTATGTTGACAAAGAGGTTTAATGTGGATTTTGTAGTGTCAAATAATAAATATGTAAAAGAAACTTTTACCGGATCGTTTACTGATCATCGACTAGAACAGATATTGAAAATATTTAACGCTTCTTCCGGAATAAAATGGCGTCATATTCCGACAGAAGACGGGGATAGTAAAAATAGAGTAGAAATTTATTAAAACAAAAGCGTATGGCAAATGGACCTCCTGAAACGAAAACATTCGGATAAATATTGGCGCATTTATCCGAATGAAATGAGTTAACTGAAAGAAACCTGTTTGGCGACAGGTTCGTATCAAATCATTTTTTCCTTAAAAAAGTACACAAAGTTATGCAAAAATTATCTATTACCCAATTTCTATGGGTGACAAAGTCACTTGGGTTAACCTTAAAAAAGATTCCATTAGTTATGAAACTGTTTTTTGTCTTTATGTTAAGTTCAATTAGCTTTTTACATGCCTCTGATAGTTATGCACAAACTGCTCGGATTAGTTTGGATATTAAAAATCAAACAGTACAGGAAGTGTTGGAGCAGATAGAGGCCGAGAGTGATTTTTCTTTCTTTTATAATGATCGTCATGTTGATTTGAATCGTAAAGTGTCGGTGTCTGTTAATGATACTGATATATTCAAAATACTGGAAGCGGTTTTTTCGGGGACCAATGTCGGCTATTCAGTTGTTGAAAATCGAATTGTATTGTCTATAAAATCTTCAAATCCTGTTATTGCACAAAAGGAGAAAAAAATTACGGGAACGGTAGTCGATGTTACTGGTATACCTGTTGTTGGAGCCAATGTAATGGTAAAAGGTACAACAAATGGGACTGTTACCGATATAGACGGAAAATTTTCATTGAGTGCAGAAAAAGGAGATATATTGGAAGTTTCTTATATAGGTTATCTCCCCTGTGAACGGAAAATAGGTAATGAAAGTACATTGGCTATTATATTGAAAGAAGACATGAAAGTGTTGGATGAGATAGTGGTTACCGGTTATGGAGGTACTGTATCCAGATCGAAATTAACCAACTCTATCACGACAGTAAAGGAAGAGACTTTCGATATCGGTTTATATGCTAATCCGGCTCAGGCTTTATCCGGGGCGGTTGCTGGATTAAGAGTAATTCAAAATTCAGGTGATCCTGGTGCTGCACCGGTTGTTGTCCTTAGAGGAGGAACAAACCTGGATGGAACAGGCAATCCTATGATTTATGTTGACGGACAGTTAAGAAGTAATATGACAGATATCAATCCGGCAGATATCGAATCGATGGAAGTTTTAAAAGATGCTGGGGCTACAGCTCTTTATGGTGCACGTGCCAACAATGGTATTATTTTAATTACTACAAAGTCGGGTAAGAGTGGACGGACAGAGATAACGGTGAATGCTAAAGTAAGTTTGAGTTATTTGAATAATCCGTATGAGTTTATGAATGGCGGAGATTATCTACATTGGATGAGAACGGCTGTTAAGAATGCCTCTCAGGTTTGGCAAAATAAGGCGGGTGTTTGGCAAGGATATACAAATATGTCTTCTCTTACTGCTAATGGTGCTTACGGAACTGGAAATCTTTATTGGGATCCGGCTAATCCGGGTAAGCCTTTGGATGGAAATTTAGATATCAGGGCGATGTGGAGTCCGATGATATTGAGTGATGATAATCGCTTTTTATTAGAGCAAGGCTGGAAAACGATGACCGATCCGATTTATGGTGATCAAATCATTTATAAGGAATTTGATCATACAGCTGCAGCTTTTCAAAATCCAGCAGTTACTCAAGATTATAATATTTCTCTTTCCGGAGGAAATGATAAAGGACATTATTATGCTAGTTTAGGTTATTATGATGCAGAAAGTTTGCCAGTAGATAATTATTATAAACGTATGACGATTGTAATTAATGCAGATTATAAGATTAAACCTTGGTTGACTTCCTATTCTAATTTCAGCTTTTCTCATAGAAATAATCAGAATTTACCAAGCTGGTCAAATGTTTCGGCCTATTTTGGATCAGCATTGAGTGCACCTCCCACCTTAAGAGGTGTCAATGCCGATGGAGAGTGGGTCGGTGGTACTGCCAATGTTCAACAGAATCGTGGTAGATATAAGAGTGATCTAAATATGGATAAACTTATTTTTGGACAAACGTTTAAATTTGATATAATGAAGGGTTTGTCTTTAAAAATTAATGGTTATTGGCAATATGAAAAGCGAATGGATGAAACTTTCACAAAAGATTATCAAACAACGGCGAATACTTGGGTTAGAACTCGTGCTTCCAAGGCTGAATACGATGAGTTAAGGCGTCAGACGTATAATGCAGTAGCCAATTACGATATATCTTTCCGACAACATTCACTTAGTGTACTTGCAGGTGCGGAATTTTTTGAACAACGGGTTAAAGGTTTTTCAGCCAGTGGTTCTGGCGCTCCGACTGATGATTTTGCTGATTTGGCTTTAACATTGACTAGTGCGAACAAGAGAAGTATTGACTCTTGGCATTCTTGCCAAAGGATTTTATCATTCATGGGAAGGTTGAATTATGATTATCAAGATAAATATTTGTTTTCTGCAACTTTAAGGCGTGACGGGTATTCTACTCTGATCAACAATCGCTGGGGTGTCTTTCCAGGGGTTTCTGTCGGTTGGATTTTCGGAAGAGAACAGTTTATGGCCGACTTGTCAGATATTGTTTCTTTTGCAAAACTCAGAGCTAGTTATGGTGTAAATGGAAATGTGTCGGGGGTCGGTGAATATGAATTGCAAGGGGCATATAGTAACATCAAATATAACGGTGAAATAGCTTACAGATTATCCACTTTATCAAACCCGTCTCTTCGTTGGGAACGCTCTAATACGTTTGAAGCTGGATTGGATTTTAGTTTGTTTCAAAACAGAGTTAATGTCAATACAACCTGGTATAACCGGAAAACAGTCGACAAATTTGCTTCTATACCACTTCCGGCTAGTTCAGGAGTAAGTAGCATACGATCAAACAATGGTTCAATGCAGAATAGAGGAGTAGAACTTGAATTGAATTTCAGGATACTTCAACAGTCGGATTGGAAATGGGATCTTAGTGCAAATATGGGATTCAACAAAAACAAAATTCTCAAATTACCGGATAACGGACTGGAATTGAACCGTCAAAATGCGATACAAGTATATTCGGGAAATGGTGATGAGCTTATTTGGGTTGGTGGATATCAGGAAGGACAACGTCCAGGGGATATTTATGCTTATAAGATGGAAGGCATTTTCAAAAGTGAAGAAGAGGTTAGACGTATTGCCGGATCACGTGTTGATAAATCTGTTAATACGTATGGTTCTGGTAAACCACTGTATGGACCGGAAATATGGGATACATTGACTGATGCTGAAAAAGCGAATGCTCATCCGATCCAGGCAGGGGATGTAATCTGGAAAGATGTGAATAATGACGGAGTTATTGATGTATATGATAAGGTTTATATAGGAAATAATACGCCTAAAGTAACCGGAGGAATAAGTAATAACCTGTCATGGAAAGGTATTACACTTTCTGTACGAATGGACTATGCTTTGGGGCACTATCAACATGATACGCAATTACCTTGGTTTATGGGTTGCCAACAAGGTTCTTTTAACCTGTTAACTACGTCGAAGGATACTTGGACGCCTGAAAATCCTAATGCAAAATATCCGAAATATTATTGGGCTGACCAAAATGGGAAGAGAAACTATGCTCGTACCAGTAATAGTATGTTTGTTTATAATGCAAGTTATCTTTGTTTCCGTGAATTATCATTAAGCTATGCTTGCGATAGTGAATGGATCCAGAAAATCGGTGCTTCCAAATTGAGTTTTTCAATAACTGGACAGAATCTGGGATACCTGACGAAGACAAAATCATATACACCTGAACAAAATCAAGCAGCTGATGTAGGTGCCGGATACTCATTACCCAGAACAGTTATATTTGGAGCATCAGTCACATTTTAATGTATAACCTCAATAAATAATTAGATATGAAACGTATATTAGTTATTATAAGTTTGTGTTCGCTGTTTTTTTCAGCATGCGATAGCTTGGATTTGTCACCAGAAGATTATTTTGCTACTGGTAATTATTGGAGTAGTACTTCTTTGGTTAATAGTAACATGTTGGCTCTTCATTATGACTTGCGCAGCACACACGAAGTCAGATACTTTTTTGGTGAAGCTAGAGGGGGAACCTCTTTATTAAATACGACAATTATTAATACTTCAATAGAAAACACTTCACCGATAAAAGATAATACCTTCACAAAAGATGCTACGGGTGTATCAGATTGGTATAATTTATATCCCCATATTATGCGAGTGAATCATTTTATTTCGGAAGTAGAAAAAGGATGTACATTCCTTTCTGCTAGTGATCGAGGATATTATTTGGGGCAAGCATATGGACTTCGTGCTTACCATTATTTTATGCTTTATCGTGCTTATGGTGGGGTACCTGTGATAGATCAGGCAAAAGTAGTTGAAGGTGTTACTTCTGCTGAGGATTTGTATGTTGCAAGATCAACACCGAAAGAAACCCTGGATTTTATTAAATCCGATATTGCTAAATCGGAAGAATATTTCGGATCTGATTTCACTTTTAAAGGAACTTCTATTTGGTCAAAGTCCGCAACATTGATGCTCAAAGCTGAAACTTATCTTTGGTCAGCAAAGGTTCCGGATAGGGATCAACAACCAGAAACAAACGACTTGCAGATAGCAAAGGATGCTTTGCTTCAGCTTGTTGACAAATTTACTTTATTACCTAATTTTAGTGATGTGTTTGAATATTCCAATAAAGAAAATAAGGAAATTATTATGGCTATGCGTTTTTTGGATGGCGAAGCAGCGAACTCTGCAGCTAAATTTGCCTATCCTCCTACCTTTATAAACCGGGTGTATGGTTCGAATGGAGTTTTGATGGGAGATACATTACAAATGTTAAACAAAGGTCTTTATTTTCATGCTTTTAAATATGAACTTTTTGAAAGTTATGATGCGGAGGATTTACGCCGAAATGCTACATTCATAGATTTTTATTTGAAAGATAAAGATGGAAATGTCACCAATAAAGGTGTGGCGCTTCGTAAGGGTGTAGGAATTGTCAATTCGTCGGGGAATCGTGTTTTTGTATCGGATGTTGTGATTTATCGTTATGCCGAAGTATTATTAATGTTAGCTGAAATAGAAAATAAACTGGGTAATGATCCTTCTCCTTATATTAATCAGATTCGTCAACGTGCTTATAGTGTAAATTATGATCCAGCTGTACATGCTCATGTAAACGGAAGTTTTGAAGAAAATGAACTGGCTATATTATTCGAACGGGATAAAGAGTTTGTTTATGAAGGAAAAAGATGGCATGATATTCGTCGTATGCAGGATGCATCAGGTAGAGCATTAGTCTTTTCGCCAATAGTTCATTATGGTTCGGAACAGCCTATCCTGGATTATAATAAAGAGAGTTATAAAGTATTGTGGCCGATCAATGTCGGATTAATAACAGGCGATCCACTGGTAGAACAAACCCCTGGTTATTAACTGAATAAAAATTATAAAGAACTTAATGGTGGTACATCATAACTGGTTGATGTACCATTAATTTGATCTGTTTACTGAAATAGTTTAATAATTTATTAAATGTATATCAATGAAAATAAGAAAATATCTTTGTTCTTCTATAGTTATTATATTGTCTTTGACTTTATGCTTGGAAGCAAAAAATAATGGCTCTTTTCGTATTATCCATAATAATGACGGTTCTGAAATATTGGGTAATTATTGGTTTAATCAGCGACCTTTGTCGGTGGATGATTTGAATCAATATGTGGATATGGTTTCCAATTCACAAGTTACGACCTATATGATTTGTTCCGGAAGTGATTTCTTGTATTACAGGTCCAAATACGGACGGGTTTTTGGGGACGATCGGGATGGAACATTGAACTGTGGCGACAATGTGAAGGAATATGAAAATTTCAAGAAATATTATCGGAATCATTTGAATCTGGAGAAAGAGGGAACCGATCTGATTCGGGCAACATTGACACGTGCTAAGAAAAATGGCTTAGAAGCTTTTATTACATACAGGATGAATGACCTACATTTTGCAGATACTTTGGGAAATTGTCCTGTATGGTATAGTGATTTTTGGATGAACCATCCGCAATATTGGACTAACGATCCTTCACAAGGATGGAATAGTGCCGGTGCACTCGACTTTTCGCATAAGGAAGTGCGGGAACATAAACTGGCTATCATCGCCGAGCAACTGGAAAAATATGAGATGATAGACGGTTTTGATCTGGATTTTATGCGTTTTATTGTAAATTTCAAAACGGAGGAATATGCACAAAATGTGGAAGTTATGACACAATTCGTAAGGGATATACGAAGCAAAGTAGATCAAATTTCAGTAAAGCGTGGAAGAAAAATATTATTATCGGCACGTGTCCCGCCTACTGTTCGGGATTGTTTGGATAAAGCTTTGGACGTAAAAACATGGATACGGGAAGGACTGGTTGATTTTTTAAGTATAGGAGTGCATTGGCGCGGAAATCCAGCTATGCCGGTGGCTCGTTTTAAAGAGGATTTAAATGGTTTGAAAATTCCCGTTTATGCAAGTATTGATGATGGTGGTTATAAGGCCCGTGAATTATGGTCACATGGTATGCATAGGGGGATGGCGTCACATGCTTTGGCTCAGGGAGCCGATGGGTTATATTTGTTTAATTTCTATTTTGGTCAATATGCTAATGCCGGAAAAAAATATACCTTGGAGCCTGGTAGTTTGGTATGCAGGGCGATGATTCCTGAATTGTTGCAGGAACTCGGCTCGTTGAATACATTAAAAAACAGGAATAAAATATATGCTTTATCAGATGGCATAAGGGAATACCGTGTTGATCCGGGTTCTCCTTTGCCATTGAATGTAGTAGGAAATGCTGTAGCTCCATTTTTTATAGGGGATGATGTAAAAAAACATCCGCCATTGGAGGCTATTCTTTTCATCCGTAATAATGAGAATACGGATTTTAAGGTATTTGTCAATGATATCCTTTTAGTAGAACAGCGTTCGGAATATGTTGCTTTATACGATAAAGCACGCGGACTGAAAGGTAAAGAGTGTGAATATGCCTTTATTGTTCCGGTAAATGAAATGATTAGAGGATATAATAACATTCGTTTTGAAGGTGAGGGTTTTGTTGTAAAAAGGATTGAATTGGCACTAAAATATGGGGAGGTGGAAACGCATGGGTATTTTTGATAAGAAAAGGATAATAGTAGTTTGTTTCTTTGTTTTTTTCTGTCAGATGATTTTTTCCCAATCTCAGAAGTTTAGAGGATATCCGCAAAAGGATGCAGATATTCTTTCCGGATTTTCCTGCCCTCCGAAAGGTTATGGAAATGTTCCCTTTTATTGGTGGAATGGTGATAGTCTGAACAGAGAACGGATGAAAGAACAACTTGAGATTTTGTCAGAGTCGGCAACGGATGGTTTTGCTGTGAGTTATATTCATTTGGATCCTAAGGTAGATGTTGAAAATATGAAAGACGGGTATGGCTTGTTTGGAAAAACAGAATCAGGAAGGCCAAAAATCTTTTCAGAAGACTGGTGGAATACCTGGAGTTGGTTTGCAAAAGAATGTGCATCGAAAAATATCGGATTAGGATTGGATGATTATACGGTTGGTTGGATCGGTAATGGGTATTATTCTGATGAGTTACAGGAAATGGCAAAATTTCGTGGTTATCAGGGGGAACTGAATATTCAATCGGTAACTGTAAAGGGAGGAACAACTTTTACTTATGATATTCCTGATAAATTCTTGACAGCAGTAGTATGGCCGGGAAAGACAGATTTAACAAAATATATCTCCGGAGACAAACTTTTATGGGAAGTACCGTGTGATAACAGTTATAAAGTTTATATCATATCGACAAAAGAAAATCACCTTCTGCATCCAGATATAGGTAAAGAGTATGTTCGTGTATATTTCGATCGTTTCGAAAGACGTATGAGTGACGCTGTTCCTGACGGAATGAATTATTTTTTTCAGGACGAATTGTCATATCCTATTAAAATGGGATCATGGGCAGAAGATTTTCGGGATGAATTTGAAAAAAGGAAAGGGTATGATATAACTTTATATCTGCCGGCATTGAAAGAGTTTATAGGTGATATCACTCCTAAAATACGTTTGGATTATTGTGATGTCTTGATGGATTTGGCGGAAGAACGTTATTTTCGTCCTATTTATGATTGGCATGTTTCGCGTGGATTGATCTATGGTAGTGATAATCTGCGCCGTGGCAAGGATCCTTTAGCATATGTGGATTATTTTAGGGCAAATTCCTGGTATACAGCTCCCGGTAATGATGCTCCATCAACAGGCTCCAGTTTTCTGCAAACTAAGGTGTCGAGTTCTATTACTCATCTGTATGAACGTCAACGGACATGGTTGGAAGCTTTTCATAGCATGGGATGGGGAAGTTCTGCTTCATGGTTGACTAAGCAGATGGATCACCATTTTATGGCTGGTGGGAATTTGGTATGTATGCATGGATTATATTATTCTACCCATGGAGGTTGGTGGGAATGGGCACCTCCTTGTTTCCATTTTAGAATGCCCTATTGGCCGCATATGAAAAGATGGCTTGAATACACCGAAAGGCTGAGTTATTTGATGAGTCAGGGAACACATGTTTGTGACATAGCACTGATGTATCCGACAGAATCTTTGCAAGCATATCCTGAAGCTAATACTAAAATTACTTTCGATCAGGCTATGAAGTTGAGTAATGCCGGTTTGGATTATGACTTTATGGATTATCGGTCATTACAGAAGGCAAAAGTGTCAGATGGCTGTTTACATGTGGCAGGCGAGAAATATAAAATACTCATACTTGCTGATATGAAAGCATTACATTATGCATCTATGGAAAAAGTGTTGGAATTTTACCGGGCAGGTGGGATTGTCATAGCAACAGGGGAGTTGCCAAAGGCTAGTACGCGCATCGGGGAAAACGATCCTGTTATGGATGCGATGGTTCGTGAAATATTTGGCTTGACTGCAGGTGAAGTTGTTCGGGGCAAAACAACGGACAAGCGGGTTAATACATTTGGTGGAACTGGAATATATATAGCTGGCGATGATCTGGTGGAACAGATCTGGTCACAGATTACCCCGGACTTCAAACCTGTTGGTGGAGCCGGAAAGGCTTTGCATCGGTGTATCGGGGAAAGGGATGTATATATGGTCATGGATGTTCCCAAAGGTACGGAATGTTTTTTCAGAGCTACTGGCAAAGTGGAATTGTGGAATGCATCTGATGGGACAATTATAGATTATCCTGTTGTCCGTCAGACAGAAGAGGGAACATGGCTTTTGCTTGAAAAAGAATCGGACAACTCGTATTTGTTCGTTTTTTCACCGGGAATACCGGTGTTTTTACCGGAATATCGGAAAGAATCGATACAGATTTATCATACTGCTATTACTGGGGTATGGGAAACAGAATTATTGCCAACAATGGATAATAAATGGGGGGATTATCGTTTTCCCGCATCGGATATGATAGGTGCTGAGGCTCGTTCGTTCAAGCATTGTGCGGCTGCATTATCACCTGATAATTGGATGAATCCTTATTTTGATGATTCTGGTTGGAAAGAAAGTATATATGGTTATGGGGAACAATTTGTAAGTTATTTCAAATCGGCAGGAGAGTCTATGAGCAATATATCTGATGTTTTGGCTGAAAGTAGGAAGCCGGGAAAAATATTGGAATTTTCATGGCAGTTCGGAGTCTTTGACAACCCCGGTTCACAGGGATGGCATGGACTAAAAGGAAAAGTAAGCGACGGTTTCTTTATCTTGGATCAGGGGGGCCACCAAATATACCGTAGTATGGTTTATGCACCCGCAAAGGATAATTACCGAGTGGAAGTGTGTGGTATTAAACCGGATTTTCTATTGGTTGATGGGAAAGCTGTTAATGAAAATCTTTTATTAGATCAAGGTTGGCATCAGGTGGTTGTCGCCTATATCGGTACCCCCAAAACGGAATTTAAATTCCAGAAAGGTGCTTATAGGGATTTTCGAGAGAGAAGTGCTGTAGTGTTCTTCCCTGCATCTTCTCTTACACCAGAGAAACCGTCTACTTATGCCAAAGTCATTTCTACGCGTTGGGCTTTGGGAGATCATCTTTTGTATGATCCTTATGGAGGTGATAACCTTATGTGGAATTACCGTTTTCGTTCTGCGCCAGGTACGGAGGAATTAGAGATAACTGTAGTAGGGCAGGACCTGAAAATATGGCACAACGGGAAGGAAATAACAGGAAAAAATGTTCAGCTTCTTTCAACGGATCGCTCGGGTATATGCAAGTACCGGGTTATTATTTCCACTCCTCGGAAGGATGCAGGATTAATTGCTTTCTCGGTTAGGCGGAAACCTGGTTACCAAGGAACAGCTGTCATTTGCGAACCGATAAAGATAAAGACTGGCAAAGGTATACTGGAAGCTGGTAACTGGTCGGAAACAGGGGCTCTTAAGCATTATTCGGGGGGGATGTATTATAGGAAAGAGGTTGTTATACCCTCAATAAAATCGAATAATAAGGTAATTCTTGATTTGGGCGAAGTTAATGCGTCGTGTGAGGTAAAAGTCAATGGACAAGACGTAGGTATAGTTATGGGTTCTCTATACACGGTTGATATCAGCAAACAGGTCAAATCAGGGAAGAACCATATAGAAGTTCTGGTATACAGCACATTGTCTAATCATTATCAAATTATCCCTACTCCCTATAGAGGTGACGGTGTGGCAGGTTTGTTAGGTCCGGTGTCGCTGACGGTTTGGGAAACTCCATCGCTTAAGACAAAAGTCCCTGTAAGATAATGTTTCCAGCGAAGACACATTATAAGAAGCAATTAAAAAGGCCTTTTTATAAATCCATGTAAATTATACCGAATGAATTTTGTCAGGATGTTCATTCGGTATAATTTGTTTTTAAGTTCTTTTGTATTGAAAATCAGTGAGCTGGTTGTATCTTATCAAAGATGCATTTTACTATATAAATTAGTAGCAGAAAAGGATATACTGCCAGATCCATAGTAATGAATAGTATGTATTTCATTTCTTTTTTCTTTTAAATTCCACCTGTAAGACAGAAATATTTCAAAAACCCCTATCGGCCTGACAGATTTTTTTGTATTTGTATGAAAAGAAGATGAGTAAAGGCATTAAAAAGATGCATCTGGGTTTGAAATTGGTGTAATTTAACAAATAAGCTTTTTTCGGGAGATTGAAAATTTGTTCTCAACTCATCCAAAATCCGGGATGGTAGATATATTGACTTTTTATTATTAATATTGTAAGCCAATGCTGATAGCCTGCTACATCCGGCAGGTTACCGGCATGACTCTATAACCTATGAAATTTTTAATATGATGAACAGACGCTTATTTTTAAAAAAGGCATGCGGAGGGGTGTTGGTCCTGGCAGCTTCTCCTTCATTTGTATCTTGTGGCGGACAACGGCCTGTCCGGTTTGGGGTTGTTACCGATCTGCATTATTCGCGGCGGGAACCTTATGGGACCCGTTATTTCCCTCAGACAATGGATAAGTTGAAAGAGGCCATGGAGGTCTTCAACTCTTCCAATCTGGATTTTGTGATCGAAATGGGCGATCTGAAGGATCAGGATAATGTCCCCCGGCGGGAACAGACAATTACTTATCTGGATGAAATAGAAAACGTCTTTCAATCGTTCCGGGGATCGGTTTATCATGTCCTGGGAAATCATGATATGGATAGCATCTCCAAAGACGATTTCCTGCAACATACCTCCAATCAGGGGGATGCCGACAAGAAGGCTTATTATTCATTTGCCTTTGATAATATAAAATTCATAGTCCTGGATGCAAACTACAATTTGGACGGTACACCGTATGATAAAGGTAATTTTGACTGGACAAAGGCATATATTCCTGAAGACCAGATAGACTGGTTGAAAAAAGAACTGAAAGGAAATAACAAACCGGTCATCATTTTTATCCATCAGTTGTTAGACCGCTTCTCCGATATCAGTAAATCGCTTTGTGTAAGTAATGCGGACGAAATAGTTCCCCTGTTGGAAGAAAATGGGAATGTGCTAGCTGTATTCCAGGGACATCATCATGCGGGACATTACAGTTTCCGTAATAATATCCACTACTGGACAATGAAAGGGATGATAGAAGGAAACCTTCCCGATAACAACAGTTTTGCTGTTGTGGAGATCGATACGCAGAATAATATTCATATCGATGGTTTCTATAATTGTGAAGATAAGGATTTGAATCGCTTCACGGTGTAAAGTTATTCAGTTGATCTGCGTAAAACAATCTAATGTTTTTTCAGACAGAGGTAGGTCTAAATAAATTTAGAGGTAGGTGTAAATTGAATTAGAGGTACGTCTAAATTCATTTACACCTACCTCTAATTTATAAGACATAGTAATGTTCTCCGGATATAGTCAGTATTACGCTTTTTATCCAATCCGTTGTTTCCTGGCAATCGATTAGTTCCATCAACGATTTTAATATACTTCTTTTGCCACTTTATAAACACTATCCGTAGCCATCATTGTATAAAAATGCAGGCTGGGGACACCGTGGGCGATCAGGTCTTTGCATTGCTGGATGCACCATTCCACGCCAACCGCTTTTACTTCATCATCATTTTTGCATTTGCGCAATTCGGCTGCAAACGGTTCGGGAATGTCTGAGCGGAATATTTTAGGTAATACGGTCAGCTGGTTTTTAAAGACAACCGGCTTGATGCCTGGGATGATCGGGACATCGATACCTTCGGCACGGCAGCGTTCCACAAATGAATAATATTTTTCATTATCGAAAAACATCTGGGTAACCAGATAGTCGGCACCGTTTTTTACTTTCTCTTTCAGATAAAAAATATCCGATTCCATATTCGGTGCTTCCTCATGTTTTTCCGGATAGCAAGCCATACCGTATGAGAACGGTGTTTCGTTTGCTTCGAATGTGGAACCGTCTACGGCAATACCTTTATTGAAATTGTTTACCTGTTCCTGAAGGTCAGTCGCATGTTCGTGATATAAATCCGTATTTTGTCCGGCTTCCAGTGTTTTTACATCACCACGCAACAGCAGCAGGTCGTAAACTCCCAGGAAATTAAGATCGATCAACGCATATTCCGTTTCATCTTTTGTAAATCCCTTACATATAATATGTGGAACTGCCGGAATACCATATTTGTTCTGGATGGCAGAAGCAATGGCAACCGAACCCGGACGCTTGCGGATGTTCACTTTCTGGAAGCTGCCGTCGGGCAAGGTCTTATAGATATATTCGCTATGGTGAGAAGTTATATTAATGTATTTAGGGTCGAATTCTTTCAGTTTATCAATCACATTATATACCTTCTGTATGCTGTTCCCTTTCAGAGGAGGTAGAATTTCAAATGAAAAAGCAGTCGTTTTACTGCCGTTGATCAGATCAATAACTTTCATATTTTAATTATTTTTGCTGCAAAAGTAACAATTATCATCCGAAATAGCTTACTTTTGCGCTCATAATCTAATTACGACAAGATATGGAAAATATGAATTGGTCTGATCTGGCATTCGGTTATATGAAGACAGACTACAATGTACGGTGTTACTATCGCGATGGTAAGTGGGGTGAATTGGAAGTTAGTTCTTCTGAGATTATCAATATTCACATGGCAGCTACTTGCCTCCATTACGGACAGGAGTCGTTTGAAGGTTTAAAGGCATTCAAGGGAAAAGACGGTAAAATCCGTGTGTTCCGTATGGATGAAAACGGCAAACGTATGCAAGCTTCCAGCCGGGGCATCAAAATGGCTGAACTTCCTGTGGAGAAATTTGAAGAAGCTATTCGTAAGGTAGTGAAGTTGAACGAGCGTTTTGTTCCTCCCTATGAGAGTGGAGCAGCATTATATATCCGCCCGCTGATGATCGGTTTGGGTGCGCAGGTGGGCGTAAAACCGGCTCCCGAATATATGTTTATGGTATTCGTAACCCCGGTAGGACCTTATTTCAAAGGTGGTTTCAAACCGTCAAAGGTTTGTATCATGCGTGAATACGACCGTGCTGCGCCTTATGGGACTGGGACGATCAAAGTCGGTGGTAATTATGCAGCCAGCCTGGTAGCCGGAGAAATAGCGCATGAAAAGGGGTATGCCGCCGTATTGTATCTGGACCCGAAAGAAAAGAAATATCTGGACGAATGCGGTCCTGCCAACTTCTTCGGTATTCGTGGAAACAGTTACATCACTCCGCAGTCTCATTCTATTCTGCCGTCTATCACTAACAAGAGTTTGCAGCAGCTGGCTGAAGATATGGGACTGACGGTTGAACGTCGTCCTGTTCCTTTTGAAGAAATAGCTACATTCGATGAAGCAGCAGAATGCGGAACAGCTGCCGTTATCGCCCCGATTTCACAGATTGATGATTTGGATGAAAATAAATCATACGTGATAGCCAAGGACGGTAAACCCGGACCTGTTTGCGAAAAACTATATAACAAACTGCGTGGCATCCAATACGGTGACGAACCTGATACATACGGTTGGGTTACGGTAATTGAATAATCAGATAAAAGATGTTGACAGTTAATGTTTTTAGATAAACCGGAAGCATTAACTGCCAACTCTAAATTCTCAAACGTCAATACGCTTTGCCAACTTTGGATTGCCAACTGAAAATAAAATTGCTATCTCGGTATTGCAAAGTTGAGGATATTTTCTATCTTTGCGGTCTATATAGTAAGACAGTCAGGTGGAAGCATTCTTTAAAACACATAAATACCTTGTAGAACATTTGCATGCACCGGTACGCCGGGGGCTGATGGATGAGATTGATTGGAATGACCGGTTGATCGGGATCAAAGGCTCTCGTGGAGTAGGGAAAACTACTTTTTTGCTGGATTATGCCCGCGAACATTTTGGTGCTGATAATAAAGAGTGCCTGTATATAAATCTGAATCACTTTTATTTTACGGAACGTACGCTGGTCGACTTTGCTTCTGAGTTCAGGGCAAAAGGAGGGAAGGTGTTGTTGATCGACCAGGTTTTCAAATATTCCGGATGGTCGAAAGAGTTACGTTATTGTTATGATAATTTTGAAGATCTGAAGATTATCTTTTCCGGTTCGTCAGTGATGAGGTTGAAAGAGGAAAATCCGGATCTCTCAGGTAAAGTTGTTTCATATAATTTGCGTGGTTTTTCTTTCCGAGAGTTTTTGAATCTGATGTCGGGAAACAGTTTTCCGGCTTATACGTTTGAAGAAATAATCGGGAACCATCAGGAGATTGCGAAGAATATTTGTTCGGTAGCCAAACCGATGGCTTATTTTCAGGATTATTTGCATCATGGTTTTTATCCGTTCTTCCTGGAGAAACGCAATTTCTCAGAGAACCTGTTGAAGACAATGAATATGATGCTGGAGGTAGATGTCTTGTACATCAAGCAAATCGAGCAAAGTTATCTGCCCAAACTCCGCAAACTGTTGTATCTGCTGGCTATCAGCGCACCGTGTACGCCGAATGTCAGTCAGTTGAGCAAAGAAATAGAAACGTCACGGGCTACAGTGATGAATTATATAAAATATCTGACCGATGCCCGTTTAATGAATATGTTATATCCGGTAGGCGAATCGTTTCCGAAAAAACCATCTACTGTGTATATGTACAATTCGAATCTGATGTACCCCATCCGTCCGATGGAGGTAAATGTGCAGGCTGTGCGCGAATCTTTTTTCTATAACCAGCTTTTGAAAGACAATACGCTAAATGAGGGAATGAAGAACGCACACTTTTTGGTAAACGGAAAGTATAATTTCAGGATAGAGGAAAGTATGAAAGTAAAAAACAATCCCGATTTATACTATGCTGTAGACAAGGTCGAAGTAGGAGAAGAGAATATGATCCCGCTTTGGCTGTTTGGCTTTTTATACTAAGAAATTCTTTTAAATACTAATAGTAAAAGTCTATGACAAAACAGAAGAAATTTTTGACCTGTGATGGTAACCAGGCTGCTGCTCATATTTCATATATGTTCAGTGAAGTAGCCGCTATCTACCCCATCACTCCGTCGTCTACAATGGCAGAATATGTAGACGAATGGGCTGCCGCCGGACGTAAGAACATTTTCGGCGAAACTGTTATGGTACAGGAAATGCAATCAGAAGGTGGTGCTGCAGGTGCAGTTCACGGTTCTTTGCAGGCTGGTGCCCTGACTTCAACTTACACGGCTTCTCAGGGATTGTTGCTGATGATCCCTAATATGTACAAGATTGCCGGTGAGTTGCTTCCTTGCGTATTCCATGTATCTGCCCGTACACTGGCATCTCATGCCTTGTGTATCTTCGGCGATCATCAGGATGTTATGTCTGCTCGTCAGACTGGTTTCGCAATGTTGGCAGAAGGTTCTGTTCAGGAAGTTATGGACTTGGCGGGTGTAGCTCACCTGGCAACTATCAAGTCTCGCGTTCCTTTCGTGAACTTCTTCGACGGTTTCCGTACATCTCACGAAATCCAGAAGATCGAAGCTCTGGAAAATGATGACCTGGCTCCGCTGATCGACCAGAAGGCGTTGGCTGAATTCCGTGCACGTGCTTTGAATCCGGAAAAACCGGAAGCTCGCGGTATGGCTGAAAACCCGGATCACTTCTTCCAGCACAGAGAATCTTCAAACAAATACTATGAAGCAGTTCCTGCTATCGTAGAAGAATATATGAATGAAATCTCCAAACTCACAGGCCGTAAATATGGTTTGTTCGATTACTACGGAGCAGAAGATGCAGAACGCGTGATTATCGCAATGGGTTCTGTAACCGAAGCTGCCCGTGAAGCTATCGACCACCTGACTGCTCAGGGTGAAAAAGTAGGTTTGGTTTCTGTTCATTTGTATCGTCCGTTCTCTGCTAAGCATTTCCTGGCTGCTGTTCCTAAGACTGCAAAACGTATCGCAGTTCTTGACAGAACAAAAGAACCGGGTGCAACTGGCGAACCTTTGTATCTGGATGTAAAAGACTGTTTCTACGGACAGGCTGACGCTCCGGTTATCGTGGGTGGCCGTTATGGTCTGGGTTCTAAAGATACTACTCCGGCACAGATTCTTGCCGTTTACGAAAATCTGGCATTGCCGATGCCGAAGAATCAGTTCACACTGGGTATCGTAGACGATGTTACATTCACTTCTCTTCCTCAGAAAGAAGAAATCGCTTTGGGCGGCGAAGGTATGTTCGAAGCTAAGTTCTACGGATTAGGTGCTGACGGTACGGTGGGTGCTAACAAGAACTCTGTAAAGATTATTGGTGACAATACAGACAAATATTGCCAGGCATACTTCTCTTACGACTCTAAGAAGTCCGGTGGTTTCACTTGTTCTCACCTGCGTTTCGGTGATCATCCGATTCGTTCTACTTATTTGGTAAATACTCCGAACTTCGTTGCTTGTCACGTTCAGGCTTATCTGCGTATGTACGATGTTACTCGCGGTTTGCGTGAAAATGGTACATTCCTGCTGAACACTGTATGGAATGGCGAAGAGTTGGCTAAACACCTGCCGAACAAGGTAAAACGTTATTTCGCTCAGAAAAATATTACTGTTTACTATATCAATGCAACACAGATTGCTTTGGAAATTGGTTTGGGTAACCGTACCAACACAATTCTTCAGTCCGCATTCTTCCGTATCACAGGTGTAATTCCTGTTGATCTGGCTATCGAACAGATGAAGAAATTCATCGTGAAGTCTTACGGAAAGAAGGGTGAAGATGTAGTTAACAAGAACTATGCTGCTGTCGATCGTGGTGGCGAATATACTCAGCTTGCTGTCGATCCGTCATGGGCAAACCTGCCGGACGATGAAGTTGTAGCAAACAACGATCCTGCTTTCATCAACGAAGTGGTTCGTCCTATCAATGCTCAGGATGGTGACTTGCTGAAGGTTTCTGCATTCAAGGGTATCGAAGATGGTACTTGGCGTCAGGGAACAGCTAAATACGAAAAACGTGGTGTGGCTGCTTTCGTTCCTGTATGGGATGGTGAAAACTGTATCCAGTGTAACAAGTGTGCATATGTTTGTCCTCATGCTTCCATCCGTCCGTTCGTACTTGACGCTGAAGAACAGAAGGGTGCAGACTTCGAGACATTGAAAGCTGTAGGTAAACAATTTGACGGAATGACATTCCGCATCCAGGTTGACGTGCTTGACTGTCTGGGTTGTGGTAACTGTGCCGATGTTTGTCCGGGCAATCCGAAGAAGGGAGGCAAGGCTCTTACAATGAAACATTTGGAAAGCCAGTTGTCTCAAGCAGCCAATTGGGAATACTGCGCTAAGAACGTGAAGAGCAAACAACATTTGGTAGATATCAAAGCCAATGTGAAGAACTCTCAGTTCGCTACTCCGTTGTTTGAATTCTCTGGAGCTTGTTCAGGTTGTGGTGAAACTCCGTATGTGAAACTGATTTCCCAGTTATTCGGTGACCGTGAAATGGTTGCTAACGCTACCGGATGTTCTTCTATCTACTCCGGTTCTGTTCCTTCTACTCCTTATACTAAGAACGAAAACGGTCACGGTCCTGCTTGGGCTAACTCATTGTTCGAAGACTTCTGCGAATTCGGTCTGGGTATGGAACTGGCTAACGAAAAGATGCGTGCACGTATCGTGAAGGTTATGAACGAAGCTATTGCTGCCGACTGCACTCCTGCTGACGTGAAAGAACTGTTCGCTGAATGGATCAACAATATGCTGGATGCTGACAAGACGAAAGAATTGGCAGCTAAGATTATCCCGGTTGTCGAAGCTAACAAAGATAAATGTAATCACTGCAAACAAATCGCTGAACTGCAACAATATCTTGTTAAACGCAGCCAGTGGATTATCGGTGGTGACGGTGCTTCTTACGATATCGGTTACGGTGGTCTTGACCATGTAA